>Ga0210005_1000027_pt1 | contig 129039 bp, 125 predicted proteins | sample CryGey02umfilter_3_FD_183961 | JGI IMG/M metagenome (GOLD analysis project Ga0210005, IMG submission 183961) | Groundwater microbial communities from aquifer in Utah, USA - Crystal Geyser 4/9/14 0.2 um filter (SPAdes) (version 3) | ecosystem: Environmental > Aquatic > Deep subsurface >... | reverse complement strand
TGATTACTCACAAAGCCAACTGTAATGTCTGCGCCTATTGGGGACTGCGCCAAATGAAATGCCTGAGCACCAATTGGTGAATTGGCAATATATATACTCTTCGCACCAATTGGTGAGGATGAAATATCACTAGTGTCCGGTTAAATTGAGACGTACCGACGGCAACGCCAACATTGATAAGGGTTCCAAGCGATTCATGGGTGTCCACGATTTGAATTTTAGGTTAAGAATTTGCGATCATTCCGGGTTTAGAGAGCTTGGGGTGACGTATGAACGTGGGCAAAACGCTGTTTGCGCAAGTCATGGAGTATGTGCCGTGGAAAACCTTCGGGCGCATCATCGACCGCCATGGCGGCGATGCGGGAGTGCGCACCTTGGACTGCGCCGATCTGTTTCGCGTGATGGCATTCTCGCAATTGACGTGGCGCGAGTCTTTGCGCGACATCGAGGTCTGCCTGGCATCCAATCAATCCAAGCTGTTTCACATGGGTTTGAGCAGCATACCCGCACGATCGACTCTCTCGGATGCGCTGAATCAGCGGGACTGGCACATTTATCACGCGCTTGCGATGCGCTTGATCGTGCGAGCCAGGAACCTCTACGCCGCAGAACCAACGGGACTGGAACTCGATGCGACGGTCTACGCGCTGGACTCGACCACCATCGACTTGTGTTTGAGCCTGTTCGATTGGGCTCCGTTTCGCAGCACCAAGGCGGCGGTGAAGATGCACACGCTGCTGGACTTGCGCGGGGCGATCCCGGCCTTCATCCACATCAGCGATGGCAAGATGGGCGATGTCAAAGTGCTCGACATCTTGCCCATCGAAGCGGGTGCGTTTTACGTGATGGATCGGGGTTACGTGGACTTCGACCGGCTCTTCAAGATACATCAGGCCGGCGCGTTCTTTGTGACCCGCGCCAAACGCGGCATGGATGCCCATCGGGTTTACTCGACCAAGACCGACCGAAGCACCGGTGTGATCTGCGATCAGGCGATTCGGCTCAACGGGTTTTACGTGTCCAAGGACTACCCAGAGCATTTGCGGCGCATCCGATTTAAAGACCCCGATTCGGGCAAAACGTTGGTGTTTCTGACCAACAACACAACGTTGCCGCCGTTGACCATTGCCGCGCTGTACAAGAGCCGCTGGCAGGTAGAGCTGTTCTTCAAATGGATCAAGCAACACCTGCGCATCAAGCGCTTTTTGGGAACGAGCGAGAACGCGGTGAAGACGCAAATCTGGTGCGCCGTGTCCACTTACGTATTGATCGCTATCGTCAAAAAGGAGCTCCATCTCAATGCCTCGCTCTACACTTTATTACAGATATTGTCGGTCTCGATTTTCGAGAAAACCCATATTCCATGCGCCTTGCAGCCAGACACTACTGGAGTCATTGCGCCATTACCCAATAACCAAATGATTCTATTTGATTTTTAACCGGACACTAGTGATGAAATATATATATCTACGGTGCCTCTTTCGGCATAGGAAGTGCTTGGGACAACCAAGAAAACGGCAATTATAAAAAGCTCATAAAAACGTAAATGGCGCGACATGTACCCTCCTAACATAAAAATACGGGACTGCGGGGCTAGATTGCTATCTCGACAGAACACGAAATGTTTTTTCTGTTATTGGCCCTAACACGCCATTAGCCACTGTAGCTACAGTTTCAGCGAGAGCATTGATGCTACCAAATCTCTTTGCCCGGGGTGCGAAGTACTCAAGCTCTTTGTCACTATAGTACCGATTGACTCGGACAACTTGAGCTATTGCGGTGCGAGGAAGCATGACATGCTTTGAGATGCCATGCTTGTGACAAGCTCTCATACATGCGACGAGATCGTGGCTGACGCTTCGCAATTCACTGTCACTGACGCCACGCGAAAAAAGGAACGCTTTGAGATAAAGCTCAAGTGCATGTAGGAAAAGAAACAGTGTTGGAAGAAACGTATCGGTCTTGCTGTCGTGCATGAGCTGAACTGCCGCCGACGCATAACTATTCCCTAAAGCCCATGAAGACTGCGCTTGAGGCTCGGGCGGCAAAGGTGACACTGGCCGCAGCTTTCTTGGTTTTCTGGGCATAGAAATCCTTCAACAACCTAACGTATAGCTAAGGGGCGCGCCGAAGGCGCGTCCCAGCGACCAAAGGGAGCGAACTTGAGCGTAGGGTTGGGCATGACAATAACTAACAATTGCCCGAATACCAAAGATTGGGCTCAAACTGGAATTTGATTGTGCCGCCTTCGTCAGGTAGAAAGGAAAAGTAAATACTTTCGTCAATCTTTTTTATCCAGAGGCCTTTCCACGATTTCCCACGTACCGCGAGTGCATCAAACTCACGACCAGCGAACTGTACTTTTGCAGTTGAACCTGAAACTCTGTACGTCAGCTTATATGTCACACCAGCTTTAATTATTTGCTTATCGAATGTTTCAAGATTGCCTTGGCATATCTTTTCGTTACCTGAGGCGAAAGCTGTGCTAATAGCTGCATTGAAAAGCACAATGGCTATGAAAGTCTTAATCGTCTTTTGAATTCTCATGCTATTTCCCTTTGGGCCCAACGTCTGAATTCACCGGCCTGCGCGGCTTTTCGCGCAGGTCCGGTGGAATGATGGGTTAGCCTTCATTTGCACGTAGCGTCCAGAACAAAATGCGACGCCCCGTCGCGGAATACCAGATTGTTCCTAGCGAAATGCTCCCTAATACCGCTCCGGTCAGACTGAACATACGTATGACCAAACCCCTTTTTTCTTTCGCACGACAGCGATGTGCCAGAATTTAGATCAAAGAATGCTAGCGTGCATAAATACTGCTTATCCGGAAGATCAAAGTGTTTGCGCTGCGCTTCTGCACCTGGGGTGAGCTCAAAAGCGAACTCAACGATCTGCTTTGCCGCGCTCTTTGATTGCACCTCAGCGGTCACGTCTTCTATTTCGATTGTGCAGCGGGCGGTATCCGCAAAGGCGCTTGAGGAGATCACTATAGCCAGGGGAAGCCAAAAAATCCTAAATGAAACCATATCGCACCTTTCGTGAAGGCTAACGATTAAAGTTGAGGGGCACCCCCGCAGTGCGGGGTAGTGCGATGCCAACGTTTCTGGTTGGCAGCGCCCGCACAAGTGGGGCGCAGCCGGGAGCGTAGCTCACGGTGTTCCCTCGAACGTAACCGTTAGGCGACGATAGGCACGCTCCTCTGCTCCAGACTCTTGTTACGTGATGCGCTCCCATTTATATTTGCCCCTGCTCGCAAAATAACCGAACTAAATGCCTCTAAAAAATGTCCACAGCGCAAAGCGTAAAGAAATTTGAGCGCATCAACGCCTTCAGTTATGCGGCATAATTTCTTTACGCTTTGCTCTACAGCGCTTTTTTACTGCCCGTTTTTTTCAATTTATTCTGTCGCGTTTCGCGTATCGTTAAAATTCATTGCGCTTTATACGTTGCCCTGCCTCTGAGTCTGGCGCGTGCCTATTGTTGCTTAACGTAAAGTAGACACCCTAAAAAATGCCGTGAAAGGCACCTTCGAGGTGTATATTCTGGCATCCGCTTTGCAATGCCTTGTTTCCATTTGAGGTGGAATTATGGCAACCCCTAATCTGCCCGACAAAAGCACCACAATCAAACCTCCCAAGTTACTCGATCAAGTCCGCGATAAGCTGCGGGTGAAGCACTATGCCATACGTACCGAGCAAACTTATGTGGACTGGATTAAACGCTATATTTATTTCCATGACAAGGCGCACCCGAAAGATTTAGGCGCGCAGGAGGTGGAGGCGTTTCTGACGCATTTGGCGGTGGCGGGCAAGGTGTCTGCTTCCACGCAGAACCAAGCCAAGAGTGCGATTTTGTTTCTTTACCGTGAGGTGTTAGAGATTCAGTTGCCTTGGCTGGATAACGTGACGCAGGCCAAGGCTCCAAAACGTTTGCCTGTGGTGCTGACGGTGGCAGAGGTGCAGGCGGTGTTGGCACGTTTGAAAGGTTCGCATTTGTTGATCGCCTCACTACTTTATGGTGGCGGGATGCGCTTGATGGAGGGGGTGCGGTTGCGCGTGAAGGATGTGGATTTTTCGCGGCATGAGATCATCGTTCGTGAAGGCAAGGGCTTCAAGGATCGGGTGACGATGTTGCCGGAGGCGGTTGTCGTGCCGCTCAAGGCGCATCTGGTCAAGGTGAAAGCCTTGCACGGTGGAGATTTGGCGCAGAGCTTTGGCGAGGTGTATCTGCCTTTTGCGCTGGATAAAAAATATCCGAATGCGGGGCGCGAGTGGGCTTGGCAATATGTTTTTCCCTCCAGGAATCTATCGGTCGATCCGCGCTCCGGCAAGACGCGCCGCCATCATCTGGATGAAAAGGGCGTGCAGCGCGCAGTGAAGCAAGCCGTGCGCGATGCCGAACTGACCAAACCCGCCACCCCGCACACCTTGCGCCATTCCTTCGCCACGCATCTGCTGCAAAGCGGCTACGACATCAGAACGGTGCAGGAACTGCTCGGCCATTCGGACGTGTCCACCACGATGATTTACACTCACGTGCTGAACAAGGGCGGACGCGGTGTGGTCAGTCCGCTGGATAGATAGTGTGTGCAAAATTTGCACATTGCTTTTGTTGAAAGGAATTCGTGATGAGTGAAGTGCTGATCTACGAAACCGAGAGCGTGCAGATGCAGATGAATGTGCGGCCGGATGCGGAGACGGTGTGTCTGCCGCAGGAGCAAATGGCGGCACTGTTTGGTCGCGAGCGCTCGGTGGTGCCCAAGCATTTGCGCAATGTGTTTAAGGAGGGGGAGCTGGACGTTTCGGCAACTTGTGCAAAATTTGCACAAGTTCAAGTCGAGGGTGCCCGAACGGTTACACGCGGCATTGAGCACGACAATTTGGATGTCGTTATCTCCGTTGGCTATCGCGTCAAGTCGCAACAGGGCGTGCAATTTTGCCCGTGGGCCACCCGCACTCTGCGCGAGCATCTGGTACAGGGTTACATGTTTAATTCCGCCCGCCTTGCCGAGCGCGGTATTGGTGGGGTATTCGGGCATTCCGGGCAACATCGAGCAAACCATGTTTGGCAAGGCGCCGTATCGAGGCCGCGAAGAAAATGCGGCGCACTTGCTGCATTTTGTCATCAAGGATCATCCGTTTTCGGACGGCAACAAGCGCATCGGTTCGATCATTCTTTTGCGCTATTTCAAGCAGGAGGCGATGCGCATGAAGATCAACGATAATGCGCCGACCGCGCTGGCGCTGCTGATTGCCGAGAGCGATCCCGCGAACAAGAATTTGATGATTCGTCTTGTGGTCAACCTGCTGGTCAGCGACGCTGCATGATCGCCTATCTCATCCGCCGCATTCTCTATGCCATCCCGATTCTAATCGGGGTGAACCTGCTCACCTTCGCGCTGTTCTTTGTGGTCAACACGCCGGACGACATGGCGCGCATGCAGCTCGGCATCAAGCGCGTGACGCCGGAGGCGATCGACAAGTGGAAGCAGCAGCGCGGCTATGACAAGCCGCTGTTCGTGAATGCGGCGGCGAATGGCGGGGATAAATTCACCGATACGATTTTTTGGCAGAAATCCGCCGGCATGTTCGTGTTTAATTTTGGCTTCTCCGACGACGGGCGCAGCATCAGCCGCGAGATCGCCGCGCGCATGGGGCCGAGCCTGGCTATCGCGCTGCCGACTTTTTTGATCGGGCTGGTGGTGTATGTCAGTTTTGCCTTGCTGATGACACTGTTCCGCGCCACCGCGCTGGATTGGGCGGGCGTGGCGCTGTGCGTATTGCTGATGTCCATCTCCGGCCTGTTCTACATCATCGGCGGGCAGTTCCTCGTCAGCAAACTGTGGCATCTGGTGCCCATCTCCGGCTACACGGGTGGCGCGGACAGTTTTAAATTTGTGGTGCTGCCCATCCTGATCGGCGTGGTTGGCGGGGTCGGCTCCAGCAGCCGCTGGTACCGCACCATCTTCCTCGAAGAGATCGGCAAGGACTATGTGCGCACCGCGCGCGCCAAGGGTTTGTCCGAGCTGCGCGTGCTGTTCACCCATGTGCTGAAGAACGCGATGATTCCGATTCTGACCGGCGTGGTGGTGGTGATCCCGCTGCTGTTCATGGGCAGTCTTTTGACCGAATCCTTTTTCGGTATTCCCGGCTTGGGCAGTTACACCATCGACGCGATCAACGCACAGGATTTTTCGGTGGTGCGCGCAATGGTGTTCCTCGGCTCGGTGCTATATATCGCGGGGCTGATCTTGACGGATGTTTCCTATACGGTCGTTGATCCAAGGGTGAGGCTGCAATGAGTCCTTTCAACTTTCATATGTTATTGGTAGGTCGGGCTTCAGCCCGACATGTCGGACTGAAGTCCGACCCACATGATGGGAGACGAGTTTGACTTTTATTCCCGTCATCTTGTGGAGCGATGCGCTGGTGTTCCTGCTGCTGGGTGCGGGTGTGGCGGTGGCGCTATATGTGCGCAAGCGCGAGCATCTGATGTTGCCGTGGCGGCGTGTGGCGCAGAGTAATGTGGCGCTGGTTTCGCTGCTGGTGCTGTCGTTGTTCTTCGGCATCGGCCTGCTCGACAGTTTGCATTTTCGCACCTCGCTGCCGCAGGCCAATAGCGGCGAGAAGGTTTATTCATCCGAGGTGTTGAGCGTGTTCGACAAACTGGTCGAACCGTTGCGCATGCAAACCGAGAAGACTTATTCCGCGCCGTTTGCCCTGCACTTGTACGCGAAGGAGAGTTTGACTGATGCGCAGGGCAACATCGTGCGCGACTATCCTCGATTGCAATACGGCGGGGCGCATCTGGCGGATGGGTTGCAGCGGAATGCGGATGTGGTGTGGCGGGGTTTGAGCGGGGCGCTGGCCGGGGTGTTTTTGGGTGTATTGCTGCTTTTTGCATTCATTTCAAAAGGTCGGCGACCGGTCATCATCGCCGTGCTCATTCTTGTCGCCCTCATCGGCGCGCTCATCAACCTTGCCGCGGTCTATCACGTCCTCGGCACCGACAAGGTGGGGCAGGATGTGCTGTATCTGGCGCTGAAGAGCATCCGCACCGGACTCATCATCGGCACGGTGACGACGCTGGTCACGTTGCCGCTGGCGCTGTTTCTCGGCGTGGCGGCGGGCTACTTTCGCGGCCGGGTGGATGACGTCATCCAATATATCTACACCGTGCTGAGCTCCATTCCAAGCGTGCTGCTGATCGCGGCGGCGGTGCTGACAATGCAGGTGATTATCGACACGCATCCGGACTGGTTCGGCAACTCGGCCGCGCGAGCGGACATGCGTCTGGTGGCGCTGTGTTTCATTCTCGGCGTGACGAGCTGGACCGGGCTGTGCCGCCTGTTGCGCGGCGAGACGCTGAAATTGCGCGAGATGGAATACATCCAGGCGGCGCAGGCGTTCGGTGTGTCCGGTCTGCGCATCCTCAGCCGCCACATCCTGCCCAACGTGATGCACATCATTCTGATCGCGCTGGTGATGGATTTTTCCGCGCTGGTGTTGGCCGAGGCGGTGCTGTCCTACGTCGGTGTCGGCGTCGATCCGTCGATGATCTCGTTCGGCACCATGATCAACGGCGCGCGCCTGGAAATGGGGCGTGAACCGGTGGTGTGGTGGGCGCTGGCCGCCGCGTTCAGCTTCATGCTGGTGCTGGTGCTGGCGGCCAACCTGTTCGCCGACGCGGTGCGCGATGCGTTCGATCCGCGGCTGAACCGCAGCGCGGTGTAGGTGCGCAGGTCGGGGTTTAGCCCGACATGTCGGGTTAAAACCCGACCTACAGTCCAACCCGCAAGGGGTCACACGATGCGGCAGGCCTCGTCGAAACTCAATCTGGGGTTGCGCGGATACACGCCTTTGGGGTCGCCGTAACCTAGGTTGCACAGGAAGTTCGATTTTACGTTCGTTCCGGCAAAAAACAATTCATCCACCTTCGCGTTGTCGAAGCCGGACATCGGGCCACAATCCAGTCCCAATGCACGCGCGGCGAGGATTAAATACCCGCCTTGCAGTGTGCCGTTGCGGAAGGCGTTGGTGAAAGCGGTCTGCTCGTCTTTGTTAAACCAGCTCGCCGCATCCGGCGCGTTCGGGAACAGCTTGCCGAGCTGGTCGTAGAAGTGCAGGTCGTAGCCGATGAGGGCGGTGACCGGCGCGGCCATCGTCTTGGCGCGGTTGCCTTCCATCAGCGCCGGCAGCAGTCTTTCCTTGGCTTGCTGCGATTGCACGAACACGATGCGCGCCGGGCTGTTGTTGGCCGAAGTTGGCGCCATGCGCAGCAGCTCGTACAGACGATGCAGCAAGGCATCCGGCACCGGCTTGTCCTGCCAGGCATTGTGGGTATGCGCTTCGAGAAAGAGTTGTTCCAGTGCGGTTTGGGCGAGCGGTGTGTGCGACATGGCGGCCTCCTGTTTGCGTGGGTTGGATCGGGGTAGTGACAAAATCCCTCTTTTGGGTAGTTGACTATAACACTCAAGTAAGGTTGAATGCGCGCACTTTATCAACTTTGCAAGGAGATGGGCATGCAAATTCCAGCGCGTGACGGGGATGGTTATCTCGTCGATATGAGTGATTGGACCGAAGAGATCGGCCGCGCCATGGCGGCGGCAGACGGCTATGAATTGAATGGCAAAAAGTGGCAACAGATCATGAAGGCGCGCGAGTATTACGAGGAATATGCCGCGGTGCCGCCGATCCGCAAGTTCGCCAAATACATTGAGGAAGACCAGAAGGAAGTGTTTGAGCTGTGGATGACCGGGCCGATGAAGCCGATCACCAAATACGGCGGCATGCCCAAGCCGACCGGCTGCGTGTAATGGCCGCACGATGAAGACAACGCCAAAGAACGTCGAGGATTTTATCCTGCAGGGATTGCCGTGCGAGTACATCCGCGTCGAGGGCGATGGCCGCCATTTTGAGGCGGTGATCGTGAGTCCGGATTTCGAAGGAAAAGGCATGCTGCAACAGCATAAGCTGGTGTACCAAGTGCTGGGCGACAAGATGGAGAGGATTCACGCTTTGTCGATGAAAACAATAACGCCCGCGCAATGGGCAAAACAACAGTAAACAACGGAGAAGAGTTATGGACGAAAAAGAAATCGCACTGGCGCAGATTCGCAAGACGGTCACCGAAAATCCCGTCGTGCTGTACATGAAGGGTACGCCGCAATTCCCGCAATGCGGCTTTTCCGGGCGCGCCGCGCAGGTGCTGAAGGCATGTGGGGTGGGCAATTATGTCGCGGTGAACGTGCTTGAAGACGCCGGCGCGTGGAACTATCTGAAGGACTTCGCCGACTTTCCGACTTTCCCGCAGTGCTACATCAACGGCGAACTGATCGGCGGTTCCGACATCATGCTGGCGATGTACGAGCAGGGAGAATTGCAGAAACTGCTCGAAAGCGCGACCGCGACCGCGCATTAAAAGTCAGAGCAGTTTCTGACGCTCCACCTGAACGCTGGTTTCGCCGTCGCTCAACCACACCTGATCATCCTGGATGGTGCATTGCAGCTTCATGTTGCGCTGTGCCAGTTTGGCCAGTTCGCGCGTGCTTTCCGGCGGCAGATTGATGATGGTCAGATTCTTTTGCCGCTCGAACTGTGAACGGTTCTGCGCGAACCACATTCCGGAAACGCGACCGCCGTAGCAATACACCACCACCTGTGTGGCGCGACCGCAGGCTTTGCGGATCAGTTTTTCGTCGGGGATGCCGACATCGATCCAGAGTTGGATCGCGCCGGTCAGGTCCTTTTGCCATACATCGGCCTCTTCATCGTTGGTCATGCCCTGGCCGAATTCCAGATACTCATGCGCATGCAGGGCGAACGCCAGCAGACGCACCATCATGCGCTCATCGGTTTCCGAAGGATGCCGCGCCAGCGTGAGCGCGTGATCCTGATAATAATGCCGCTCCATATCCGCGATCTGCAGATTGGCCTTGTGTACGGTCGCTTTGATTGCCATGGGTTTTCCTGTTACGGTGCATTGCTGCAAAATGCGGGGGCGCAAGCATAGCGCATCTGGAACTTTGCCATATTCAACGTAAAGGAAACGAGAGCCCATGTTTGAACAGATCTACTTTGGAAATTCAGTTTCAGATTACCTCGCATCGCTTGCCATCCTGCTGGGCGGCATGGCGGCGATTTATATTTTCAAACATTACATCCTCAGTCGCCTGAAGAGGCTGGCGGAGTCGTCTGCCACCACCCTTGACGATCTGGTGGTCAAGGCAATCGAACGCACACTGGTGCCGATCCTTTATTTTGGCGTGCTATACGCCTCCTTGCATACCCTGACGCTGTCCGGGGATTTTGCGCGCGGCTTCGATATTGCCGCCATCGTGCTCATCACCGTCTTTGTGGTACGCACCCTGACTGCGGCGGTGCATCACTTGTTGAACACCTATTCCAGCGTTTCCGCGGGTTCCGAAGAAGGCAGCAAACAGCTCAAAGGCATCGGCGGCCTGCTCAATTTCGTGATCTGGGTCCTTGCGCTGATCTTCCTGCTAGACAATCTGGGGGTGAAGATTTCGGCGGTGGTGGCCGGTCTGGGCATCGGCGGGATCGCGGTCGCGCTGGCGGCGCAGGCGGTGCTGGGCGATCTGTTCAGCTACTTCGTCATCTTCTTTGACAAGCCGTTCGCGGTCGGCGATTTCATCGTGGTGGGCGACAAGATGGGGGTGGTGGAGAATATCGGCATCAAGACGACGCGCATCAGGGCCTTGAGCGGTGAACAACTGGTGTTCTCCAACACCGATCTGACCAACTCGCGTGTGCACAACTTCAAGAAAATGGAGAAGCGCCGGGTGGTGTTCAAGCTGGGGGTGACCTATCAGACGCCTGCAGAAAAGCTCAAGCGCATCCCGCAAATCGTGAAGGACATCATCCTGTCTCAGACGGAGGCCGAGTTCGACCGCGGGCATTTCGCCAGCTACGGCGATTTCAGTCTGAATTTCGAGTTCGTGTATTACGTGCATGGTGCCGACTACGCCAAGTACATGGATATTCAGCAGGCGATCAATCTGGCCGTGTTCGAAACGTTCGAAAAAGAAAGTATCGAGTTCGCCTATCCCACGCAGACGCTGTTTGTGAACAAAACCGCCTAGCCCGGGCATGCTGAACGCTCGCCAAGCCAATCAGCTCGTGCGCCTGCGCTGGACCGCGTTCGTCATCGTCGGTCTGGCTTATGTGCTGTCGTTTTTCCACCGCTTCGCGCCGGCGGCGATCTCGTCCGATCTGCAACTCGCCTTCAACACCAGCGGGGCATCCCTGGGCGGATTGGCGGCGACCTACTTCTACGTCTATACCGTGATGCAGATCCCCACCGGCATCCTCGCCGATACGCTGGGGCCGCGCCGCGTGGTGGCCATTGGCGGCGTCATCGCCGGGATCGGCTCCATCCTGTTCGGCCTGGCCGACACGCTGGCGATGGCCTCGGTCGGACGCTTGCTGGTCGGTCTCGGCGTCTCGGTCTCCTTCATCTGCATGCTTAAACTCAACGCAGTCTGGTTTCACGACCGCCATTTCGCCACCGCCACCGGTGCCACCATCCTGCTCGGCAATATGGGTTCGGTGCTGGCGGCGGCACCGCTGGCCTGGGGGCTGGGGTTCGTTTCCTGGCGCACGGTATTCGTCGCGGTGGGCCTGGCCTCTTTGCTGCTGGCGCTGCTGGCGTGGTGGTTCGTCCGCGATCATCCGGGCGAGGCCGGACTGCCCAGCCTGCGCGAACTGGACGGCAAGGCGGCGCACCCGAAGCGCGCGGGACATTGGTACGACGGTTTATTGGTCGTGCTGAAGAATCGCGCCACCTGGCCTGGACTGTGGGTGAACATGGGACTGGCGGGTACGCTGTTCGCCTTCGGCGGTCTGTGGGCGGTGCCGTTCCTGCGCGACGTGTACGGCATGGATCGCGCCGCCGCCACCGATCACACCACCTGGCTGCTGGCCGGTTTCGCCATCGGCGCGTTCTTCATCGGCACCCTGTCGGACCGGATCGGGCGGCGCAAACCGGTGATGTTCGCCGGCGCGCTGGTGTATAGCCTGTGCTGGTTGCCGCTGCTGTTCGGTACGCAGATGGGCACTGTGGCCAGTCATGCCCTGTTCCTGGTGATGGGCTTGAGCGCACCGAGTTTTACCCTGAGCTGGTCCTGCGCCAAGGAGGTGAACCCGCCCGCGCTGTCCGGCATGGCGACCAGCGTGGTCAACGTCGGTGCTTTCCTCGGCACCGCCATCCTGCAACCGCTGGTGGGCTGGGCCATCGACCACGCCCATGCGGGGAGTTCGGCCCCGTTTGGATTGGCTGACTATCAGGTCGGCATCGGCATCATGTTGGGATTTTCGCTCATGGGATTGGTCGCCATTGCCTTCGTGCGCGAGACGTATTGCAAATACGCGAACGGGTGACGGCTTAAGCGGCAGGTTTCAGCAGCGCCCGCGCCGCTTCGTCCAGATAGCACCACTCGCCTGCCGCCAGTTTCAGTTCCTCCAGTTTAAGCTCGCCGATCCGGGTGCGGCACAGCGCCGTGCAATGGTTGCCGGCGGCGGCCAGCATGCGTTTCACCTGATGGTATTTCCCCTGTTCCAGCACGATCTTCAGCCGGTTTTCATCCAGCTGTTCGCACAACTCGGCGGCCAGCGGCATGGGTTCGTCGTGCAGCTTTACGCCTTTCAATAGTTGGCCCACCAGTTGCGGAGTCACCGCATCGTGCGTGGTGGCGACATACACTTTGGGAATGTGGTGCTTGGGCGAGGATTGCGCATGGATGAAGCTGCCGTCGTCAGACATCAGCAGCAGGCCGGTGGTGTCATGGTCGAGCCGCCCCACCGGCTGCACGTCGCGGTTGGCGAACGGTTCCGGCAGCAGCGAGAGGACGCCGGGGTGGTGGCTGGGTTTGCGCGAGCATTCGTAGTCGGCCGGTTTGTTGAGGGCGAGATAAATATGTTCGCGGAATACCCACGGTTCGTCATACACGCTGAATTGGAGGCTGTTCGTTTCAAATGCGTTGCGGGGATCGGTAACGGTCTCGCCGCCGATGCGCACCTCGCCGGCGGCGACCAGTTCGGCACACCATTTGCGCGTGCCGAAGCCTTGGGATTGCAGGATGCGTTCAATTTTCTGTTTGCTCATGGAGTGACTTTAGCAGAAGCATCGGCTGCACGGCGGCGGTAAGATGCGCGCCTGCGAAATGACTTTGACCGGGGAGACTGAATGAAAATCGAAACCATGCGCTGGGCGCATGACAGGCTGGAGATGATCGACCAGCGCATCCTGCCTGCGGTTTTTGAATATGTGAGCTATCACTCTGCGGCGGAGGTGGCCGAGGGGATTCGCGGCATGGTGGTGCGCGGCGCGCCGGCGATCGGGGTGGCGGCGGGATACGGGGTGGCGCTGGAGGCGTTGCGCTTGTGGACGAAGTCTGCTGCCGAGTTCGAGACTGGCCTGGAAGCCGGATTCGCCGTGCTGGCGCAAAGCCGGCCGACCGCGGTGAATCTGTTCTGGGTCTTGCAGCGCATGCGCAATGTCCGGCAAAGCGTCGGCGCGCAAACGCCGTCGCAGGTTGCGCAGCGTTTGCTGGCCGAGGCGCATGAGATTCTGGCCGAGGACATCCGCACCAACAAGACGATGGGCGCGAACGGCGCGGCCTTGCTCAAAGACGGGGCGCGGGTGCTGACGCACTGCAATGCGGGTGCGCTGGCGACGGCGGGCTGGGGTACCGCGCTGGGGGTGATCCGTTCGGCAGTGCAGGCGGGCAAGTGTATATCTGTCATAGCCGATGAAACACGGCCGTTCCTGCAAGGCGCACGGCTGACGGCGTGGGAGATGGTGCAGGAAAAAATTCCGGTGACGCTGATCACCGACAACATGGCGGGCCACCTGATGGCGCGCGGCGAGGTGGATGCGGTGATCGTGGGTGCTGACCGCGTGGCGGCCAACGGCGACGTGGCGAATAAAATTGGAACCTACATGGTGGCAGTGCTGGCGCGGCGGCACGGCATTCCATTCTATGTGGCGTGCCCGTTGTCAACCATCGACCTGAACATTGCCACCGGCGCGGGGATCCCCATCGAGGAGCGCGCGGCGGACGAGGTGAAGGGCTTTCGCGACTGTCGCTGGGCGGCGGAGGGGGTGCAGGTTCGCAATCCGGCCTTCGATGTGACCCCGGCCGAGCTGGTAACCGGGCTGATCACCGAGCGCGGGGTGTTGAATCAGCCGGATGCGCGGGGTGTCCGTCAGTTGATGGGCTGAATACATAAATAGCTGTTTCCATTAAGGCATTCCTTTGCTACAATGCGCGCCGTTTTTGATGGGCTTCGAGCCCGTTTTTTATTTGTGGGTGCGGATATGGATGTGGCGAAGCTGGTAGAGACGACACTGGCCGGCATGGGCTACGAACTGGTCGATCTGGAATTGTCCGGACGCGGCCTGATGCGCGTGTTCATGGATAAGCCGGAAGGCATCACGGTCGAGGATTGCGAGCGGGTCAGCCATCAATTGGTGCGCCTGTTCACGGTCGAGGGGGTGGAGTACGAGCGCCTTGAGGTGTCGTCGCCGGGGCTGGATCGGGTGCTCAAGAAAGAGGCGGATTTCGCGCGTTTCCGGGGGCAAAAGGCAAAATTCAAGTTGCGCCTGCCGCTGAACGGCAGCAAGCAACTCGTCGGCATCCTCGGTGAGGCGAAGGATGGGGCAGTACAGTTGGAGATGGAAGGCGGTTCGGTTGTGATCGAATTGTCAAATGTGGACAAGGCACGTCTGGTGCCGATTTTTTAAGAAGTTGTTTTAAAAATGCTGCGAAGGGTGTCTGCTGCGTTGCGCGGTGCTCGAAATCCTCATGTACTTTGTGTACATTCCGGTTTCTTTGCTCCGTGCGCCTTGCATCCATCCCTTCTCGCGATTTTTAAATTCAATTGCAAAATTGCCGGAGAGATACGATGAGTCGTGATGTTCTGTTGTTGGTGGATGCCTTGGCGCGCGAGAAAAACGTGGACAAGGAGATCGTGTTCGGCGCGCTGGAGTCGGCCCTGGCCTCCGCCACGAAGAAGCGTTTCACCGCCGAAGAGGCGGATGTGCGCGTAAGCATCGACCGCCAGACCGGCGAGTACGAGTCTTTCCGCCGCTGGCAGGTCATGGACGACGAAACCTTCGAGACGCCCGAACTGCACATCAAGCTGGAGGAGGCGCAAAAGCGCGACCCTGAAATCCAGTTGGAAGAATTCATCGAGGAGCCGCTCGAGAACATCGATTTTGGCCGCATCGGCGCGCAGGCGGCCAAGCAGGTCATTTTCCAGAAAATCCGCGATGCGGAGCGCGAGCAGATTCTGGCCGATTTCATGGAGCGCAACGAGCACTTGGTATCCGGTACGATCAAGCGCATCGAGCGCGGCAATGCCATCGTCGAGTTCGGCAAGATCGAGGCACTGCTGCCGCGCGACCAGATGATCCCGAAAGAGAATCTGCGCATCGGCGACCGGGTGCGCGCCTATCTGTTGCGCGTGGACCGCACGGTGCGCGGCCCGCAGATCATCCTGACCCGGATCAGCGCCGAGTTCCTGAAGAAGCTGTTCGAGCTGGAAGTGCCGGAAATCGAGGAAGGCATCCTGGAGATCGTCAGCGCTTCGCGCGACCCCGGTTCGCGTGCCAAGATCGCGGTGCGCAGCCACGACCAGCGCCTGGACCCGATCGGCACCTGTGTCGGCATGCGCGGTTCGCGCGTGCAGGCGGTGACCACCGAACTGGCGGGCGAGCGGGTGGATATCATCCTGTGGTCGGACGATCCGGCGACCTTTGTCATCAATGCACTGGCCCCGGCCGAAGTCACCAGCATCGTGGTGGACGAAGACAAGCACAGCATGGATGTGGTGGTGGAAGAAGACAACCTGGCGCAGGCGATCGGCCGCGGCGGACAGAACGTGCGCCTGGCCGGCGAGTTGACCGGATGGGAAATCAACCTGATGACGGTGGAGCAGTCGGCCGAGAAGAACGAGCAGGAATTTTCCAAGGTGCGCGATCTGTTCGTGGCCAAGCTGGATGTGGACGAGGAAGTGGCCGACATTCTGGTGCAGGAAGGCTTCAACACCATCGAGGAGGTGGCCTATGTGCCGCTGGAAGAGATGCTGGAGATCGAATCGTTCGACGAGGCGACAGTGGAAGAGCTGCGCAGCCGCGCGCGCAATTTGCTGCTGACCGCAGCCATCGCCAACGAAGAGCAGGTCGAGCACAACATCGAGGACTTGCTCAAGATCGAAGGGATGGATCCGGAAACCGCGCGCACCCTGGCAGGCAAGGGTGTTGGCACGCAAGAGGCGCTGGCCGATCTGGATACGGAAGAACTGGTAGAGCTCACCGGCATGGACGGTGAGCGTGCGAATCAGCTCATCATGACGGCGCGCGCGCCCTGGTTCGCCTAAGCAAAATCGTCCGCAGGACGGAAGGAAAAAAATGGGAAAAATAAATGTAGCGCAATTTGCCGGCGAGCTTGGACTGCCGGTCGAACTGTTGCTGGAGCAATTGCAGTCTGCCGGAGTCAGCAAGGAAAAAGATTCCGACCCGATCTCCGAACAGGACAAGGCCAAGCTGCTGGAGCACCTGCGCAGCGCGCACGGCGCGAGCAAGGGCAAGATCACGGTAACCCGGCGCGAGACAACGGCGATCAAAAAAGCCGACAGTAGCGGGCGTTCGCGCACGATTCAGGTCGAAGTGCGCAAGAAGCGCACGATTGCCGCGCCAAGCCGTGCCGTCGAGGAGAAAGTCGTTGCGGCGGCACCGGCAGAAAAAGCGGGCAGCGTGGCCACGTCGGCGGCGGTGCTGGACGAGCAGGAAATCAAGGCGCGCGAGGAAGAAGCGCGCATGGCGGCCGAGTTGGCCGCCCGCCAGGCGGCCGATCTGGAAGCCAAACAGGCGCGCGGCAAGCGCAAGGCCGCAGTCGAAGCGGTGGCGGAAGAAGTTAAACCTGAGCCGGTGGCTGAAGCAGCCAAACCGGTGGTGGCAGTGCCGGTTGAAGTGGCGGAAGGCACCTTGCACAAACCCACCCTCAAGCCCGGCGACAAAGTGGCGCGGCCTTCGCGCAAGGCGGCCAAAACTGCCGCCGTCAAGGAGAGTCCGTGGGACGAGGCGGGACACAAGAAACGTCCTCCGTCGCGCACGTTGGATGCGCGCGCCGGGGTCGGTTTGCGCAGCGGCGGTTCCCTGCGCGCCGGGCGGCATGACAAGCACGCAAAACATGAGACGGCGCAACACGCTTTCTCCCTGCCCACCGAGCCTATCGTGCAGGAAGTGACTGTTCCGGAAACCATCAGCGTGGCCGATTTGGCGCAAAAGATGTCGATCAAGGCGGCCGAAATCATCAAGACCCTGATGAAGATGGGTTCGATGGTGACCATCAACCAGGTGCTGGATCAGGAAACCGCGATGATTCTGGTGGAAGAGATGGGGCACAAGGCGGTGCAGGCCAAGCCGGATGATCCGGATGCCTTCCTGCTGGAGACGGCCGCGCACGAGGATGCCGTGCTGGAGTCGAGAGCGCCGGTGGTGACCGTGATGGGCCACGTCGATCACGGCAAGACCTCGCTCCTCGACTACATCCGCCGCACCCGGGTCGCCTCGGGCGAAGCGGGCGGGATCACCCAGCACATCGGCGCTTACCACGTCGATACCCCGCGCGGCATGGTGACCTTTCTCGACACGCCCGGCCACGAGGCGTTCACCGCCATGCGCGCGCGCGGCGCGCAGGCAACCGACATCGTGATTCTGGTGGTGGCGGCGGACGATGGTGTGATGCCGCAAACCAAAGAAGCGATCCACCATGCCCGCGCGGCAGGCGTGCCGATTGTGGTCGCGGTGACCAAGATCGACAAGCCCGATGCAAATTCCGAAAAAGTGCGCCAGGAACTGGTGGCGGAAGGCGTTGTGCCCGAAGATTGGGGCGGCGACTGCATGTTTGTGGAAGTGTCGGCCAAAACCGGACAGGGCATAGATACCCTTCTGGAAGGCATCCTGTTGCAGGCGGAGGTGCTGGAGCTGAAAGCGGCGAAAAATGCCGCCGCCAAGGGCGTGGTGGTCGAGGCGCGGCTGGACAAGGGCAAGGGCGCGGTGGCGACCTTGCTGGTGCAGTCCGGCACCCTGAAGCGCGGCGATGCAGTGCTGGTCGGTTCGGTTTCCGGGCGTGTGCGCGCCATGCTGGATGAGAACGGCAAGCCGGTCGCCGAGGCCGGTCCGTCGATTCCGGTCGAGGTGCAGGGCTTGTCCGAAGTGCCGGTGGCGGGCGCCGATTTCATCGTCCTCGCGGACGAAAAGAAAGCGCGCGAGATCGCCTTGTTCCGCCAGGGCAAATTCCGCGACGTCAAGCTGGCCAAGCAGCAGGCGGCCAAGCTGGAAAATATATTCGAGCAGATGGGCGAAGGCGAAGTGCGCACCCTGGCGCTAATCGTCAAGGCCGATGTGCAGGGCTCGATTGAGGCGATTGCCGGTTCCCTGCAGAAGCTGTCCACCGACGAGGTGAGGGTCAGCCTGGTTCACAGCGGCGTGGGCGGCATCACCGAATCGGACGTTAATCTCGCGCTGGCTTCCAAGGCGATCATCATCGGCTTCAACTCGCGCGCGGACGTGGCGGCGCGCCGTCTGGCCGAAGCGTCGGGCGTGGATATTCGCTACTACAACATCATCTATGCGATGGTGGACGAGATCAGGGCAGCCCTGTCCGGCATGCTGGCGCCGGAGAAGAGGGAAAGCATCATCGGTATGGTCGAGGTGCGCCAGGTTTACCACATCTCCAAAGTGGGCACGGTGGCGGGTTGCTATGTCACCGAGGGCATGGTCAAGCGCGGTTCCAGCGTGCGTGTGTTGCGCAACAACGTGGTGATCCATACCGGCGATCTGGATTCGCTCAAGCGCTTCAAGGACGACGCGAAGGAAGTGAAGTCCAACTTCGAGTGTGGCCTGTCGCTGCGCGGTTTCAATGACCTCGAGGTGGGGGACATGCTCGAAGTATTCGAGATCGTCGAAGTGGCGCGGGCGCTGTAATGGCGAAAGACTTCGCGCGCACAGACCGTATCTCGGAACAGATCCTGCGCGAGTTGGCGCAGTTCATCCGGCTGGAAGTGAAAGACCCGCGCGTGCGCAAAGTCACCCTGACCGGTGTTGATGTGACCCGCGATCACGCCCATGCCAGTGTGTTCTACACCTCGCTGGACGGTGACAGCGAATTGCTGCAACAGGGGCTGGAGCGTGCCGCCGGCTTCCTGCGCAGCCAGTTGGCGCACGCCATGAAACTGCGCATCACGCCGCAATTGCATTTCGTCTATGACGCCTCCATCGAGCGCGGCGCGCACCTGTCGCAACTCATCGATCAAGCAGTCGCCAGTGACCAAAAAGGTTGAGCATCCCAAACAGCCGAAGCGACAGTTGGACGGTGTGTTGTTGTTCGATAAGCCGCTGGAACTGAGTTCCAACATCGCGCTGCAGAAAGTACGCCGTCTTTACCGGGCTGAAAAAGCCGGGCACACCGGCACCCTCGACCCGCTCGCCACCGGATTGCTGCCGGTCTGTTTCGGCGAGGCGACCAAATTTACCCATGCCTTGTTGGATGCGGACAAGCGTTATCGCGCCACCGTTCGCCTCGGCCAGCGCACCAGCACCGGCGATGCCGAAGGCGAAATCCTCGAACAGCGCGCGGTGGCGGTCGGTGCGGAACAGTTGTCGCGGGTGCTGGCCGCCTTCACCGGTGAAATCATGCAATTGCCGCCGATGCACAGCGCGCTCAAGTACCAGGGCAAACCGCTGTACGAATATATTCGCCAGGGCGTGGTGATCGAGCGCGAGCCGCGCAAGGTGATGATCCGCGAACTGCGCATGGAACATCGGGCGGGTGACGAGCTGGTGCTCGATGTGCTGTGCAGCAAGGGCACTTATGTGCGCACGCTGGCGGAGGATATCGGCGAAGCGCTGGATTGCGGCGCGCATCTGACCGGATTGCGCCGCAGCGGTATTGGCAACTTCAGCCTGGAACAGGCTTATACCCTGACGCAACTGGAGGCGATGGATGCCGCGCAACGCGACGCCTGTCTGTTGCCGCCGGACAGCCTGGTGCTAAATCTGCCCGCGCTGGCACTGGATGCGCACCAGGCGGAACGGCTGGCACGGGGGCAACGGCTGGCATGGCAAGACGGGCAGCCGGACGGCCCGCGCCGCCTGTATGCGGCCTCCGGGTTTATCGGGCTGGGCCTGCTGGCCGTTGGCAGGCTGTCCCCGCACCGCCTTCTGGCACGCGTGGCCAAGGCGGCGGCGCAACCGAATTCAGCTTGAGCGCCGACCCGATTCAAGTGTAGAATGCCGCACTTTTTTATTACTGCACCTTTTTAACTGGAGAGAGAAGTCAATGTCTATTACCGCCGCCCAAAAATCGCAGATCGTGGCCGACTACCAAAGAGCCCAAGGCGATACCGGCTCCCCCGAAGTGCAAGTGGCGCTGATGACCGCGCGCATCAACTACCTGACCGACCACTTCAAGGAGCACAACAAAGACCATCACTCCCGCCGCGGCCTGCTGCGTCTGGTCAGCCGCCGCCGCAAGTTGCTGGATTATCTGAAGAGCAAGAACGAAGAAGGTTACAAGACGCTGATTCAGCGTCTCGAACTGCGCAAGTAAGACAACATCACCGGCGGGTCGCAATAGCGGCCCGCTTCGTTTTGGCGCGCCGATAACTTGCCTGCCGCTAACACTTTCAAGAGAGGTCTATTTTGAGCCATTACAAAAAAACACTGGATTACGGCAACCATCAACTGAAGCTGGAAACCGGCGAGATCGCCAAACAAGCCAGCGCTGCGGTGCTGGTTAGTCTGGGTGACACCGTGGTGCTGGTCACCGTGGTCGGACGCAAGAACGCCAAGCCGGATCAGGATTTTTTCCCGCTAACCGTGGACTATATCGAGAAGACTTACGCGGCCGGCAAGATTCCCGGCGGTTTCCTCAAGCGTGAAGGCCCGTTGCGCGAAAAGGAGATTCTGACTTGCCGTCTGATCGACCGCCCGTTGCGCCCGCTGTTCCCGGAAGGTTTTTACAATGAAGTGCAGATTGTGGCGACCGTGATGTCGTCCGACCCGCAGATCGATTCCGACATTCCGGCGATGATCGGCGCCTCCGCCGCGCTGGCGATTTCCGGCATTCCGTTCGACGGCCCGATCGGGGCGGCGCGCGTGGGCTATGCCAACGGCCAGTATTTGCTCAATCCGACCAAGGACGAATTGGCCACCTCGCAGATGGACCTGGTGGTGGCGGGCACGGCGCAGGCGGTGCTGATGGTCGAATCCGAGGCGCAGGAACTGTCGGAAGAAGTCATGCTGGGCGCGGTGGTGTTCGGCCACGAGCAGATGCAAAAAGTTATCGCTGCCATCAACGAAATGGCCGATGCGGTCGGCAACGACGACTGGGATTGGGCACCCGCGCCGAAGAATGAAGCGCTGATCGCGCGCATCAATGTGCTGGCGGAACAGGAATTGAATGCGGCCTACGCGGTGCGCGAAAAACAGGCGCGCACCCATCAGGTCGAGGCAATTCGCGCCAAAGTGTTCGAGGCGCTGGCGACACCGGAATTCGAAAATGTTTCCAAAAACGAGATCGGCGAACTGTTCAGCGCACTGGAAGCGAAGATTGTGCGCGGCCAGATTCTGAGCGGCGAACCGCGCATCGACGGCCGCGACACGCGCACCGTGCGCCCGATCACCATCCGCACCGGCGTGTTGCCGCGCACCCATGGTTCGGTGCTGTTCACCCGTGGCGAAACGCAGGCGCTGGTGGTTGCCACCCTGGGTTCGATGCGCGACGCGCAAAAAATCGACGCCCTGCAAGGCGAATACAACGACCGCTTCATGCTGCACTACAACTTCCCGCCTTACGCCACCGGCGAAACCGGCCGTGTCGGCACGCCGAAACGGCGCGAGATCGGCCACGGCCGTCTGGCCAAGCGCGCGCTGGTTGCGGTGTTGCCGAGCGAGGAGGAGTGCGGCTACGCAATGCGTGTGGTCTCGGAAATCACTGAATCCAACGGTTCCAGCTCGATGGCCTCGGTGTGCGGAGGTTGCCTGTCGCTGATGGATGCGGGCGTTTCGTTGAAAAATCACGTGGCCGGTATCGCCATGGGGCTGATCAAGGATGGCGGACGTTTTGCCGTGCTGACCGACATCCTCGGCGACGAAGATCACCTCGGCGATATGGACTTCAAGGTGGCCGGTTCCGACAGCGGCATCACCGCATTGCAGATGGACATCAAGATCAACGGTATCACCAAAGAGATTATGCAGGTGGCATTGAGCCAGGCCAGGGAAGGTCGCATGCACATCCTCGGGCTGATGAAGCAGGTGATGCCGTCGGTGCGTCCGGATGTCTCCGAATTCGCGCCGCGCATGATCAAGATGAAGATCAATCCGGACAAGATCCGCGATGTGATCGGCAAGGGTGGCGCGGTGATCCGCACGCTGACCGAGGAAACCGGCACCACCATTGACATCGATGACGAAGGCAATATCACCATTGCCTGTGTCAGCGGCGAGGCGGGTGAGTTGGCCAGAAAGCGCATCAGCGACATTGTTGCCGAAGTCGAAGTGGGAAAGATCTACGAGGGCCCGGTGGTCAAACTGCTGGACTTTGGCGCTCTGATCAACATTCTGCCGGGCAAGGACGGTTTGCTGCATATCTCGCAAATTTCGCACGAGCGCATCGCCAGCGTGTCCGATCACCTGAAAGAAGGCCAGGTGGTTAAGGTCAAGGTGCTGGAAGTGGACGACAAGGGACGCATGCGTTTGAGCATGAAGGCCTTGCAGCCGCGTCCGGAAACCGAGGCGCCCGCCGCGGAATGATGCGGTAGAAAATGTTTATGAAGCCCCGCCCTGCGCGGGGCTTTTTATTCCAGATGAAAAAATTTTCCACAAATTGCCGTGACTGCCCGCGTCTCGCTGCGTTCCTGAATGAGGTAAGGCTGGCGCAGCCGACCTATCTTGCCAAGCCCGTTCCATCGTTCGGCACTGCGGGTTCACCGCTGCTGATTGTCGGCCTGGCGCCGGGTATGCATGGCGCAAACCGCACCGGCAGGCCGTTCAGCGGCGACTACGCGGGGGACCTGTTGTATTCCACATTGCACAAGTTCGGTCTTGCTACTGCATCCGAGCCGCTGGATGCGAACAGGAATGCCAATCCCGCGCTTGAACTCAAAGGCTGCCGCATCACCAACGCGGTACGCTGCCTGCCGCCGCAGAACAAACCGCTGCCGGACGAGATCAGGCAGTGCAACGCTTATCTGGCGCGCGAATTGGCTGCCTTGCCACAGAAGGCAACGGTGCTGGCATTGGGCACCATCGCGCATGAGGCGGTGCTGCGCGCAAGTGGATTGAAGGTGAAGGATTTTAGGTTCGGCCATGCCGCACAACATGAGTTGCCGAACGGCCTGCAGCTGTATGACAGCTATCATTGCAGCCGCTACAATACCCAGACCAAACGTTTGACCGAGGTGATGTTCCATCGGGTCTTCGAGTCCATCCTTGAAAATAAAAAATTAATTAGCCACGGATGAACACCGATCAACACGGATGATTTTGGGTTGGCGTTTATCTGTGGATATGCGTGTTCATCCGTGGCTGGGTTGAGTATTTAATGACTGCAGTCACCTTCGATCCCAAGCAATATGTCGCATCGCTACCCTTGCAGCCTGGCGTGTACCGCATGCTGGACGAGGCGGGGCAGGTGTTGTACGTGGGCAAGGCGAACCAGCTAAAGAAACGCGTCGGCTCCTATTTCCGCGACAGCAATCTGTCGCCGCGCATCCGCCTGATGGTGTCGCACATCGCGCGCATCGAGGTGACCGTGACGCGCTCGGAAGCGGAAGCGCTGCTGCTGGAAAACAATCTCATCAAGACGCTCAAGCCGCGCTACAACATCCTGTTCCGCGACGACAAATCCTATCCCTACATCGTGCTGACCGGCGACACGTCGCCGCGCCTGACCTACTATCGCGGCACGACCGACAAGCGTCACCAGTATTTCGGTCCTTACCCCAACGCGCAGGCGGCGAAAGAAACCATCCATTTGCTGCAAAAGGTGTTCCGGCTGCGCACCTGCGAAGACGGCGTGTTCGGCAATCGCACCCGGCCTTGTCTGCTGCACCAGATCCATCGCTGCAGCGCGCCGTGCGTAAACATCATCAATGCGGAAGATTATGCGACCGACGTGCGCAATGCAGGATTGTTGCTGCACGGCAAGTTCGACGAAGTGGAAAAGCGCTTGCGCGCGGCGATGGAGCAGGCGGCGGCGCAGATGGAATACGAACACGCCGCCGCCCTGCGCGACCAGTTGCAGGCCTTGCACACCGTGCAGCAGCAACAGTTCGTGGAAAGCGGGCGTGCGACCGATGCCGACATCGTCGCGGTGGTTGAAGAGAAGGGTGCGTTGTGCCTGAATCTGGCGGTGGTGCGCGGCGGGCGCCATCTCGGCGACAAACCCTTCCTGCCGTCCAATGTGCAGGGACAGGACAGTGCCGAAGTGCTGCAAACTTTTCTCGCGCAGCATTACCTGGAACACCGCGCGCCGCCACTGATCGTGACCAATCTGGCGGTTGACGATGCCGCTCTGGCCGAGTTGTTGAGCGAGCTGGCCGGACACAAGGTGCAGATTCGCCACAGCGTCAGCGGCGAACGGCGGCAATGGCTGGAGATGGCGCAGGCTAATGCACTGCTGGTCTTGCGCCGTCAGGCCGGCTTGCGGGCGGGACAGGTATTGCGCCGCGATGCCTTGCGCGCCGCTCTGGACTTGCCCGATCTGCAGCGGATCGAATGTTTCGACATCAGCCACACCATGGGCGAGGCGACGGTGGCTTCCTGTGTGGTGTATGACGAGCTGGAAATTCGGCCGCAGGAGTATCGCCGCTACAACATTGAAGGCATCACGCCCGGCGACGACTACGCCGCGATGCGCCAGGCGTTGCTGCGGCGTTACCGGAAATTGCAGGCAGGCGAAGGCAAGCGCCCCGACCTGATCCTGATCGACGGCGGCGCCGGGCAATTGGGCATTGCGGTGGAGGTGATGACCGAATTGTGCCTGACCGACATTGCCCTGGTCGGGGTGGCGAAAGGGGTGGAGCGCAAACCGGGAATGGAGCAATTGTTACGACCCGGCGCGGAAAAGCCTTTACAATTGCCGCCCGACAACCCGGCTTTGCATCTGATCCAGCAAGTGCGCGACGAGGCGCACCGCTTTGCCATCAGCGGACACCGGGCGCGGCGCGGCAAGGCGCGCACCGCCTCATCGCTGGAAGAGATCGAAGGCATAGGCGAAAAACGCCGGCGCAATCTGCTAACCCACTTTGGCGGCCTGAAAGGTGTGCAGCAGGCGAACATCGGGGAACTGGGGCGAGTGGAGGGCATTAGCCCGGAGCTGGCCAAAAAAATACACAACCATCTGCACTGACATGCCGACCAACATTCCCAATCTGCTGACCTGGTTCCGCATCCTCCTGATCCCGGTGTTCATCGCCGTGTTCTACGTGTCGGACGAAACCCTGAGTTTGCACCACAAGCATCTGCTCGGCACGTTCGTATTCTGGCTGGCTGCGATCACCGACTGGCTGGACGGTTATCTGGCGCGCGTGCTGAACCAGAGTTCGGCCTTTGGCGCGTTTCTCGACCCGGTCGCGGACAAACTGATGGTGGTTGCCGCGCTGGTCATCCTGGTCAAACTGGGCCATGTGGATTCGATCATCGCCTTCATCATCATCGGGCGCGAGCTGACCATTTCCGCCCTGCGCGAATGGATGGCGCAACTGGGCAAAAGCAAAAGCGTTGCCGTCTCCATGCTGGGTAAGCTGAAGACCGTGTTCCAGATGCTGGCGATCCTGTTTCTGCTGTATCAGGAATCCCTGTTCGGCATTCCGACCCGCATGGTGGGTACCGTCCTGATCTATCTTGCCGCCATCCTTACCCTGTGGTCGATGGTGTATTACCTGATGCTGGCGATGCCGCAGCTCACCGGAAAATCGCGCGATCAAAATTGATTTTTCGGGCTTGCTCTGTATAATGCCGCGCTCTCGGGGTGTAGCGTAGCCTGGTAGCGCGCCTGGTTTGGGACCAGGATGTCGGGAGTTCGAATCTCTCCACCCCGACCAGATTCAGAAGTACGAAGCAATGTTGGATGCCGAAAGAATTGTGCCCGTAGCTCAACCGGATAGAGCACCAGCCTTCTAAGCTGGGGGTTACAGGTTCGATTCCTGTCGGGCACGCCAATCGCTTTGCCGTTTCAATGGTGGCTGTAGCTCAGTTGGTAGAGTCCTGGATTGTGATTCCAGTTGTCGTGGGTTCGAGCCCCATCAGCCACCCCAGATTAAGCCGTAGTGACAAATGACCCGCCCGCTGTGGCGGGTCATTTGCATTCCATCCGTGTAAAATCGCCGCACGCCAAATCACAAGGGGCAGTCAATTGAACAAGATAAAAGGCATGATCCTTGCCGCCGGGCAGGGCACGCGCGTCAGGCCGCTGACGCAGGATTTGCCCAAGCCGATGATTCCCATCCTGGGCAAGCCGGTGATGGAATATCTGGTGGAACATCTGGCGCGCTACGGGGTGGACGAGATCATGGTTAATGTCGCCTACCTGCACTGGAAGATCGAGAACTACTTCGGCAACGGCAGCACCTGGGGCGTGCAGATCGGCTATTCCTACGAGGGGGTGTATGAATACGGCGAGATCACCCCAAAATCGCTGGGTTCGGCCGGCGGCATGCGCAAAATCCAGGACTTCGGCGGCTTCTTCGATACCACCACCATCGTGCTGTGCGGCGATGCGCTGATCGACCTGGATATCGCCGCCGCCGTGCAGGAACACAAGGCGAAAAAAGCGATGGCCAGCGTCATCACGCTGGAAGTGCCGCGATCCGAAGTCGGCAACTACGGCGTGGTCGAGACCGACAGCGCCGGACGCATCGTCGCCTTCCAGGAAAAACCCAAACCGGAAGATGCGCGTTCCTGTTTCGCCAGCACCGGCATCTATATCTTCGAGCCGGAAGTCATAGACCTGATTCCCGTCGGCCAGGTATTCGACATCGGCAGCCAGCTTTTTCCGATGCTGGCCGAGAATGGGATGCCGTTCTACTCGCAAAAGCGCCAGTTCAACTGGATCGATATCGGCCATGTAGCGGACTACTGGGAGGTATTGCAGCGCGTGCTAAACGGGGAAGTCGCACACATGCAGATGCCCGGCACGGAAATCAAACCCGGCATCTGGGTCGGCATCAACACCCGCATCGACTGGGACCACGTCCGGATCGAAGGGCCGGTGTATATCGATTCCGGGGTAAGCATCGAGGCTGGGGCGGAGATCATCGGCCCGACCTGGGTCACCCGGGGTTCTCAGGTCTGCCGCGATGCAAAGGTGATTCGCAGCATCCTGCTGCAATACACCCGCATCAGCCCGGGCATGACGTTCGAGGAGGCCATCGTGTCGCCGGATTATTACGTCGAGCACAAGACCGGCGAGACCTATTACCTCGGCGACGACCGCACTCCGCTGCGCTGGGGCGACGCGCGCGGGCGCTGATTAACGTGGCACCCTTCGACAAAAACAGCATCGTCAGCGTGGGCGAGCTCAACCGCGCCGCCAGGCAGTTGATCGAGGGCGGCTTGCCGCTGCTGTGGGTACGCGGCGAGATTTCCAATTTCGTCAGTGCCGCCTCCGGCCACTGGTATTTCTCGCTCAAGGACGAGCAGGCGCAAGTGCGCTGCGTGATGTTCCGCCACAAGAGCCAGTATCTGGATTTTCGTCCGGTGAACGGGATGCAGATTGAAGTGCAGGCGCTGGCGACGTTGTACGAGGCGCGCGGCGACTTTCAACTGACACTGGAAAAAATACGCCCGGCCGGACTGGGGGCGCTGTTCGAGGCGTTCGAAAGGTTAAAAGCCAAGCTGGAAGGTGAGGGGTTGTTCGATGCGGCACGCAAACGCGAGCTGCCGCAATTCCCGCGACAAATCGGCATTGTGACTTCGCCGCAGGCCGCGGCCTTGCGCGATGTGCTGCGCACCCTGGCGCAGCGCATGCCGAATGTGCCTGTCGTGCTGTATCCGGTGCCGGTGCAGGGCGCCGATGCGGGGCAGAAGATCGCGCAGGCGATTGCAACGGCGAACCGGCGCGCCGAGTGCGATGTGCTCATCCTCTGCCGTGGCGGCGGCAGCATCGAGGACTTGTGGGCATTCAACGAGGAAATCGTGGCGCGCGCGATTGCCGCCGGCACCATTCCGCTGGTGAGCGGGGTGGGGCACGAGACCGATTTCACCATTGCCGATTTCGTGGCCGATCTGCGCGCGGCGACGCCGACCGCCGCCGCACAGGCGGTGGTGCCGGAGTGGCAGGCGCTGCGCCAGCGCATTGCCCAACAGCAACGGCATCTGGCGCAGGCTGTATTGCGCCGGTTCGAGCAGCATATGCAGCAACTGGATTATCTGCAACGGCGGCTGGTGCATCCGGCGCAACGGCTGGGTCAGCAACGTGAACAGTTGCTGGCATTGCTGCGTCGCCTGCGATTGGCCCAGGGCAACTCATGGCAACAGGCACAATGGCGCTGGCAGACAGCGAGCCGGCGAATGTCCCGCCTGCAGCCGGATATCGAACCGATGCGCGACCGTCTGGCGAGTGGTGTCCGGCGTCTGCGGGTGGCGATGTCGCATGCATTCGAGCGCGGGGATGCGCGCGTGCATGCCCTGCACCAACAGATGCAGCACCTCGACCCGCAGCAAGTGCTGGCGCGCGGTTACAGTCTGGTGCGCGATGCGGCGGGAAACATCGTGCGTAGCAGTGCGGCAATTGAAACCGGAGATTGCCTGCGACTCACGTTTGCCGAGGGCGGGGCCAAGGTCGAGGTACGGGAAAAGCAACGCTGATCTGGGGTAAAATCCGCAACTGTTTCCTTCCTTCGCCGTCACGATGAATCCTTCTTTTTCCCGCCGCATGCTCTGGCTGCTGTTGTTGGCGTTTGTAGTCATCTGGTTCGGCAATTTGGAATATCGTTATCTGATCAAGCCGGACGAAGGCCGCTACGCGGAGATTCCGCGCGAGATGGTGGCTAGCGGCGACTGGGTCACACCGCGTCTGAACGATCTGAAATACTTCGAGAAACCGCCGCTGCAATACTGGGCCACCGCCGTGGCCTATGAGATATTCGGCCAGTATCAATGGACATCCCGCCTGTGGACGGCGCTGACCGGCCTGGCCGGGGTGTTGCTGGCGTGGTTCACCGGCACCCGCTTGTTCGGGCGCAAAGCCGGCCTGTATGCCGCGCTGATTCTCGGTAGCAGCAGCCTTTACGCGCTGATGGCACACATCAACACGCTCGATATGGGCGTGACTTTTTTTCTCACGCTCGGCATATTTTCCCTGCTGCTGGCGCAACAGGAATCCGCCCATGCCTACCGCCGAAACTGGATGCTGCTGGTCTGGGCCGCCATGGCGCTGGCGGTATTGAGCAAAGGCCTGATGGGGGTGATCCTGCCGGGCGCGGCGCTGTTCCTGTATTCACTGTTCAACCGCGATGTCGCGGTCTGGTTGCGCATGCACTGGGTCAGCGGATTGCTGGTGTTCCTGCTCGTTGCCGTCCCGTGGTTCGTGCTGGTGATGCGCGCCAATCCGGAATTCTTCCAGTTCTTTTTCATCCATGAACACTTCGAGCGCTTCACCACCAAGGTGCACGGGCGCTACCAGCCGTGGCACTACTTCGTGCCGGTGCTGTTGCTCGGTATGTTGCCGTGGACGCTGCTGATGCTGGATGCGTTGTTGCGCACCTGGCGCGGCAGCACAGCGCGGGCGCACACTTTCAGCGCGGAGCGTTTCCTGCTGGTGTGGGCGGTGTTCATTTATTTGTTCTTTACCCTCTCCAGCTCCAAATTGCCGTCCTATCTGTTGCCGATGTTTCCCGCGCTGGCCCTGCTGATGGGCAAGCAACTGGCAGGCATGACGCCGCGCCGCGCCTTCTGGTTGCTGGTGCCGGTGTTGCCGCTATTGTTGGCTCTGCTGGGCGTTGCGGCTTACTCAGACCGTTTTGCGGATACGCCGATGCAACGGGAGATGTATGGTGCATATGCGTTGTGGCTGGCCGTGGCGGTGGTTATCTGGCTGGCCGGTCTGGTGGTGGCGCTGGTCGGGCTGCGGCGCGGCAACAAGATGACTCCTGTCGTCGTGCTGGCACTGGCGACACTGCTGGCGACCCAGATCGGAGTCTCGGGCTACAACACCATCGCGCGCGAGCGTTCGGCCTATCTCATTGCCGAAGCAATCGCGCCGCAGATCAAACCGGATGTGCCGTTCTACTCGGTCTATAACTATGAGCAGACCTTGCCCTTCTATCTCAAACGCACGCTGACCCTGGTCGATTATCAGAACGAGATGGCCTTCGGCATCGGGCAGGAGCCGCACAAATGGCTGGCCACTGTCGATGCGCTGGCCGCGAAGTGGAAGACCGATACCGGGGCTTATGCCATCATGCCGCTGTTTGCCGAGAAAATTCTGCGGGACAAAGGAATGGAGATGAAAGAAATCTATCGTGACCATCAGGTCGTGGTGGTGGTCAAGCCATGAACCTGGTCAATTTCAGTCTTATCTTTGCCGGCGTGATGCTCAACGCCGCCGCGCAGATATTGATGAAAGCGGGCACCAACGCCATCGGCCATTTCGAGTTCAGCGCGGCGAACGTTGTGCCCATCGGCTGGAAACTGATGACCGAGTGGCACATCATCACCGCCCTGTTCTGCTACGGCATCAGCGTGGTGGTGTGGATTCTCGCGCTGTCGCGCGTGCCGGTCAGCATCGCTTTCCCCATGCTGTCGATGGCTTACGTGGTCAACGCCGTCGCCGCCAAATATCTGCTCGGCGAGGATTTTAGCGTCACCAAGCTGGTCGGCATGGGCGTGATTATTTTGGGCGTGATCATCATTTCGCGTGCGTAAGGGAGCCTCTAGAAATTCACTTTTGCGGGATGAAGCGCAAGAAGCCGCGCAGCGAATGAAGAGACATATCGAATGGATAGGCGAGGAATGAGCGAGCGCACGACGCCGCGATTCGCCCACAAAATGAATTTATAGAGGTTCCCATAAGCATGAGCGAGTTCCTGCCATTCACCCGCCCCCATATCGACGAAGCGGCCATCGCCGCCGTCGGCGAGGTGTTGCGTTCCGGCTGGATCACTTCCGGCCCCAGGATGCAGGAATTCGAGCGGCAACTTTCCGTTTATTTTGGCGACCGCCCGGTGCGCACCTTCAATTCAGGCACTTGCACCATGGAGATCGCCTTGCGCATCGCGGGCATTGGGCCGGGCGATGAAGTCATCACCACGCCCATTTCCTGGGTGGCGACTTCCAATGTCATCCTCGAAGTCGGCGCGACACCGGTGTTTGCCGACATCGACCCGGTCACGCGCAACATCGATCTGGACAAGGTCGAAGCTGCCATTACTCCGCGCACCAAAGCCATCATCCCGGTAGATCTTTCCGGCTTGCCGGTGGACCGCGACCGGCTGTACGCCATCGCGGCCAAACACAAACTGCGCGTGGTCGAAGACGCGGCGCAGGCCATCGGCGCGAAGTGGAACGGCAAGCGCATCGGCAGTTTCGGCGATCTCGTCTCGTTCAGCTTTCAGGCCAACAAAAATCTCACCACGACTGAAGGCGGCTGTCTGGTGCTGAACAACGAGGACGAAGCGTGCCTGGCGGAAAAATATCGCCTGCAGGGCGTCACGCGCAGCGGCTTCGACGGCATGGAAGTGGATGTGCTGGGCGGCAAGTTCAACATGACCGACGTCGCCGCCGTCATCGGTCTCAACCAGTTGGCGCAACTCGACGCCACCACCACGCGCCGCCATGCACTGGTCAAACATTACTTTGCAACCTTCGGCGCGGACTTCGAGAGGGAAACGGGTGCGCAACTTCCCGTCAAGGATTTCCGGAACACCAACTGGCATATGTTCCAGATCGTCCTGCCGCAAAGCGCCGTGCGCGCCGAATTCATGGCAAAGATGAAAGCGCGCAACATCGGCTGCGGCGTGCATTACCCGCCGATCCATCTGTTCAAACTCTACCGTGCGCGCGGCTTCAAAGAGGGCATGTTTCCGGTTGCGGAGCGTGTCGGGCGACGTATCGTCAGCCTGCCGCTGTTTCCGATGATGAGCGAAGCGGATGTCGAGCGCGTGGTGGGGGCGGTGCGGGAGGTACTTTGTTTGGCATAAAAGGGACGGCTTAATTCCGCACCCTCGCGCGCATTGCGCAAGAATTCACCGCAGGTTCTGTTACACTGCGCGCCGCAATTTCGTTTCAGTCTGAAACATAGCGACAGAAATCGTAACGAGCGGCTGCATGGCAAAGTGCCCGGCGCGGAGAAACCGGAGTGTACACAGAAGTACATGAGGATTCCGAGCACCGCGCAACGCCGCCATGCAACCGCGCAGTAGATTTATGTCGCCATGTAGTGATTGCCGCCGATTCCGGTTCGTTCCACCCACCTCATTCAGCCTCAGACTGGCGTTCTTGATTGAACGACAGGCCGTTTGTATTCAGAAAGAAAATATGTCATTTGCATCTCTCGGCTTATCCGCCGAACTCGTCCGCGCCGTTACCGAGCGCGGTTATACCGAACCCACGCCGATCCAGGCGCAGGCCATTCCGGTCGTGCTCAAAGGCGGCGACCTGATGGGCGGCGCGCAGACCGGCACCGGCAAGACTGCCGGTTTCACCCTGCCGCTGCTGCAACGCCTGATGGCGAAGAACGTCGCGGGCAAATCTCACATTCGTGCATTGGTGCTCACGCCCACGCGCGAACTTGCCGCGCAGGTGGAGGAGAGTGTGCGCGAATACGGAAAATACCTGCCGCTCAAATCGATGATGATGTTCGGCGGCGTCAACATCAATCCGCAGATCAAGCAACTGCACGGGCGCGTGGATATTCTGGTGGCGACACCGGGGCGGCTGCTCGACCACTTGCAGCAGAAAACCGTGGACCTGTCGCACGTCGAGATTCTGGTGCTGGACGAGGCCGACCGCATGCTGGATATGGGCTTCATCCGCGACATCAAGAAAGTGCTGGCGGTGCTGCCCAAACAGCGGCAGAACCTGCTGTTCTCCGCCACCTTCTCGGACGAGATCAAGCTGCTGGCCGACGGCCTGCTGACCAATCCGGCGCTGATCGAAGTGGCGCGCCGCAACGCGACGGCCGAACTGATCGAGCAGCGCGTGTATCCGGTGGATCGCGAGCGCAAGCGCGAACTTCTGACCCAACTGATCAAGGAACACAACTGGTTTCAGGTGCTGGTGTTCACCCGCACCAAGCACGGCGCGAATCGTCTGGCCGAACAGCTGGAAAAGGAAGGCATTCCGGCGATGGCGATTCACGGCAACAAGAGCCAGGCAGCGCGCACGCGGGCGCTGGCCGAGTTCAAGACCGCCAAGTTGCAGGTGCTGGTGGCGACCGATATCGCCGCGCGCGGCATCGACATCGTCGAGCTGCCGCATGTGGTCAACTACGAGTTGCCCAATGTGCCGGAAGATTATGTGCACCGCATCGGCCGCACCGGCCGCGCGGGCAGCAACGGCGAAGCGAGTTCGCTGGTGTGCGTGGACGAGCTGAAGTTGCTGAAAGACATCGAGCGGCTGATCAAACGCGAGATTCCGGTGGTTAACGTGCCGGGTTTCGAGGTTGACCCGCGCATCAAGGCCGAGCCGATCATGAACGGGCAGAACCGAGGCCAGGGCGGGCGCGGACAGGGGCAAGGCCGCGGTCAGCCGCGGGCGGGCGGCGCACCGCGCAGCGGAGGCAAGCCGGCAGGCGGTGCGGGGCGAGGTGCCGTGCCGTCGGGTGCGCAACATCGTTCCGGCGGGCGCGGTCGGTAGATTTTGATGCGGTCTTTCCGGCCTGCGCCGGAATCTCGGATTTTTCAGGGCTTGTGAAAATGAACGCCAGTGTCAGCAACGAGGAAGCCATCGTCGCCACCAGGTTGTGGCTGGAGCGCGCGGTGATCGGACTTAATCTGTGTCCGTTCGCCAAGGGTGTGCACGTCAAGAATCAAATAAGGTATGCGGTGAGCGCGGCGCAAACACCGGATGATTTGCTGCGCGATGTATTGCGTGAATTGGAACTGCTGGCCGAGACACCGCGCGACAAGATCGACACTACGCTATTGATTCACCCGCAGGTGCTGACCGACTTCCTCGACTACAACGATTTTCTGCAAGTGGTGGACGCCGCGCTGGAAGAGGTTGATCTGGCGGGCGAGTTGCAGGTGGCCAGCATGCATCCGCACTATCAATTTGCCGACACCGAACCGGACGACATCACCAATTTCACCAATCGCTCGCCGTATCCCACGCTGCACCTGCTACGCGAAGCGAGTATTGATGAGGCGGTGGCGGCATTCCCGGAAGCCGAGATGATCTTCGAGAAGAACATCGAAACCATGCGCAAACTGGGCCGCGAGGGCTGGGATGCGCTGGGGCTGGCAACAGTGCAGAAACACAAAAAATGAAGTAGGGTGGCGGCATGACCACTCCCGATTATTCCCTGCTAACCCCGGACTGCGTGCTTAACGCGCTGGAGAGCATCGGCTTGCGCTGTGACGGTCGCCTGCTCGCGCTGAACAGCTACGAGAATCGCGTGTATCAGGTCGGCATGGATGAGGGAGACCCCGTGGTCGCCAAGTTTTATCGTCCCGCGCGTTGGACGGATGGGGCCATCCTCGAAGAACACGCCTTCGTGCAGGAACTGGTGGAACGCGAAATTCCCGTCGTGCCCGCCTCGGTGATCGGCGGCAAGACACTGCATCACTTCGATGGCTTTCGTTTTTCTGTTTTTGAAAAACACGGCGGACGGGCGCCGGAACTGGAAAACCGCGACACGCTGGAATGGATGGGGCGCTTCCTTGGGCGCATCCACGCCGTCGGCGCGCTCAAGAATTATCAGCAGCGTCCCGCATTGAATATTGAAACGTTCGGCACCGAACCGCGGGATTTTTTGCTGGCGAATAATTTCATTCCGGCCGACATCGATGCGGCTTACCGCAGTGTGTCTCAGCAGGCGCTGGAGGGTGTGCGCTACTGTTTCGAGAGAGCGGGCAAGGTGGAACAACTGCGCCTGCACGGAGACTGTCATGCCGGCAACGTGCTGTGGACCGACGACGGCCCGCACTTTGTCGATTTTGACGACAGCCGCACGGGCCCGGCGGTGCAGGACCTGTGGATGCTGCTCTCCGGCGAGCGCGCAGACCGTGTGCGCCAGATGGGTGATGTACTCGCCGGTTACGAGGATTTTTGCGATTTCGATCCGCGCGAATTGCATCTGATCGAGGCGCTGCGCACCCTGCGCCTGATCCACTACGCGGCCTGGCTGGCTCGGCGCTGGGACGATGCCGCCTTCAAGCAGGCGTTTCCGTGGTTCAACACCCAGCGTTACTGGCAGGACCGCATTCTCGAACTGCGCGAGCAGGTCGCCCTGATGGAAGAACCGCCATTGTGGCAAAACTGACCCGGGCTTGCCCTTGCGGCAGCGGCAAACAATTCGGGGATTGTTGCGCCCCTTACCTGAAGAATGGGGTGCCTCCTCCCGATGCCGCATCGCTGATGCGTTCGCGCTACACCGCCTATACCCTGTTGCGCGAAGACTATCTGCTGGCGACATGGCATCCGTCCACCCGTCCCGCCATGCTGGGCCTGGCCGGTGCAGCGCCGACCAAATGGATCGGCTTGGAAGTGAAACGCCATGAACGGCAGGATGCCGACCATGCCATTGTTGAATTTGTCGCGCGTTGCAAGGTTAACGGGCGCGCCTGCCGCCTGCATGAAGTCAGCCGTTTCGTGCGCCGGGCGGGTCAGTGGTTGTACGTGGACGCGGCATAGGCGGACTTGCATGTCGCGGTTGCGGCCCCAAAAAAAAGCCGCTATATTCCGCCTATGCATTTCTCCCGCCACCTCTTGCTTTTGCATTCCACTTTCAGCCTGCTGGCAGCGCTGAAGCTGCGCGTCGCGCGCTAATCCTGACTATCCCGCACGTTACACAGGACAGGCGGCATCGGAATGATGGCCGCCTTTGGCACAATGGCTACGGAGTTCAACATGACTGACAAATTATTCATCTTCGATACCACCTTGCGCGACGGCGAACAAAGTCCGGGCGCGTCCATGACCAAGGAAGAGAAATTGCGCATCGCGCGCCAGCTCGACAAGCTGGGAGTGGATGTGATCGAGGCGGGGTTTGCGGCCGCCAGCCCCGGCGATGCCGATGCGATTCACGGCATCGCCAAAGTGATCGAGCGTTCGACCGTGTGTTCGCTGGCGCGCGCCGGCGAGAAGGATGTGCGCGCGGCGGGCGAGGCGATCAGGCCGGCCAAGCACGGGCGCATCCACACTTTCATCGCGACTTCGCCGATCCACATGCAGCACAAGCTGCGCATGACACCGGACGAAGTGGTGGCGCGCGCGGTGCAGGCGGTGAAGTGGGCGCGCGAGTACACCGACGACGTGGAGTTCTCGGCCGAGGATGCGGTGCGCTCCGAGATCGATTTTCTGGTGCGCATCTTCGACGAGGTGATCAAGGCCGGGGCGACGACCCTGAACGTGCCGGACACCGTGGGTTACAGCATCCCCGTATTGTGGGGCGAGCGCTTCAAGGAGCTGATCGCGCGCGTACCGAACAGCGGCAAGGTGATCTGGTCCACCCATTGCCACAACGACTTGGGTATGGCGTCGGCCAACTCGCTGGCCGCCGTGATGAACGGCGCGCGCCAGGTCGAATGCACCATCAACGGTCTGGGCGAGCGCGCGGGCAATGCGTCTCTGGAAGAGGTGGTGATGGCGGTGAAGACGCGGCGTGACATCTTCAGTTGTGACACCACCATCGACACCACGCAGATCGTCCCGACCTCGAAGCTGGTGTCCAGTATCACCGGCTATCCGGTGCAGCCGAACAAGGCCATCGTCGGTGCCAATGCGTTTGCGCACGAGTCCGGCATTCATCAGGACGGTGTGCTGAAGCACCGCGAAACCTACGAGATCATGCGCGCGGAAGATGTGGGCTGGGGTGCGAACAAAATGGTGATGGGCAAGCACTCGGGCCGCGCCGCGTTTCGCGCCCGCCTGCAGGAATTGGGCATCGTGCTGGACGGAGAGGAAGCGCTGAACGCCGCCTTCGCGCGTTTCAAGGATCTGGCCGACAAGAAGCACGAAATCTTTGACGAGGACTTGCAGGCGCTGGTGAGCGACGAAGGGGTGACCCAGATCAGCGAGCATTTTCGCCTGGTGGCGATGGGTGCGCATTCCGAAACCGGGAAACTGCCGGTGGCGCGGGTGGTGTTGAGCGTTGGCGGCAAGGAACAACAAGCCGACGCACAGGGCGGCGGGCCGGTGGATGCCACTTTCAAGGCGATCGAGCAGATCGCGCACAGCGGGACTGAATTACTCCTGTACTCGGTCAACAACATCACCAGCGGCACTGATGCGCAGGGCGAAGTGACCGTGCGTCTGGCCAAGGGTGGACGCGTGGTCAACGGACAGGGGGCGGACACGGACATTGTGACCGCGTCGGCCAAGGCCTATCTGAACGCGCTAAACAAGATTCAGGCCGGCCTGCAGCGTTCGCATCCGCAGTTGTGAGCGCGGCCTGGATGTAACGAAAACGGCCGTCCACGGACGGTCGTTTTTTTATTCGGCCAGAATGGCCGCGCGGGCTGCCGCCGCGTCGAGCGTCAACTCTGCAAACTCATGGCGCACGACCGCGCCATTGACCACCAGGTCATAGCCGTCGCAATCGACACCAATCAGCATGGCGCCCCGTTTTTGCAGGGCGGGATGGAGGTTCAATTCTTCGATCAGCGAGTCTTCTTGCTGCATCAGCGGATAGCGCTGCAGCAGATAGTTTTCGTTGCCAATCCAGTGAATGTCGCCGAAACCGCCGATATAACGGATTGCCAAGGGGGTGATGCGGTAGAAATTGAAGTCGGGGAGTTCATACCAGTTGCGGGTTTCGGCAAAGTAGCGCAGATAGCGCTTGGCACAGTCGGCGCGATCGGGCTGGTGCGCCGCGTGCCCGACGAGGGTGACCCGTCCCTGGGTCTGGATGCGCGGATCGGCCTGATTGTGGCTGACAAGGCTGGCCCGCGAGTCGTTCAGGATGTTCTTTGTGTGTTCCGCCAGGCCGCTGATCAGGATCAGCACACTACCGTCGAAATCCACCAGATACGGGGTGATCGAGGTGAACGGGTGGCCGTCGAATTTTTGCGACAGGGTGCCCAGCGCGCCGTACCGGTGCGCGCGCAACAGCTGGCGCGCGCTGCGCGGGTTGGCGTGGGCGGGAGTTTTGTCGGGTATCATGCGCGCATTGTATGAAGCCATTTAGCGATATGGAACGTTTATTTCAGAATGCGAAGGATGTGCTGCACTTTTTGCGCTTCGTGGTGCTGCGCCTGCGCCAGGACCGTTGTGCAGAGATGGCGGCCAGCCTGACCTTTACCACCTTACTCTCGCTGGTGCCTCTGTTGACCATCATGCTGACCGTGTTTACCGCCTTTCCGGTGTTTGCCGATCTGGCAGCCAGTTTTAAATCTTTCCTGCTGTTGAATCTGGTGCCGGAAACCGGCGGGAAAATGATTTCGCGCTACGTGGAGCAGTTTGCCGAAAGCGCGTCCCGCCTGACCGCGGTCGGCATTGCCTTTCTCGGCGTGACCGCAATGTGGATGATGCTCACCATCGACAATGCGTTTCACCGCATTTTTCGCGCTTCCCGCCAGCGCAAAATACTGCAAAGGGTGCTGGTGTATTGGGCGGTGATTACTCTTGCGCCGTTGCTGATCGGCGCCAGCCTGTCGCTGACTTCGTGGTTGACGGGAATTTCGCTTTCGCATGACAGGCAGCTGTCGGCATTCAACGCGGGGGCACTGAAATTATTTTCGGTGTTGCTCACCAGCGCGGCCTTTACCCTGTTATTCAGGGTGGTTCCTAATCGCTATGTGCCGATCATTCATGCCATGATCGGCGGTGTCATTGCGGCCATTGCCTTCGAGGCCATGAATCGCGGTTTCGCCTACTACATCACCCAGTTTCCGACTTACAAGCTGGTGTATGGCGCATTTGCCAGTATTCCGGTTTTCCTGTTGTGGATTTATCTTTCCTGGCTGATGCTGCTGTTCGGCGCCATCATCGCCGCCGCCATTCCGCACTGGCGCAGCCATCACGCGCTGAAGATCGACCAGCCTGCGCGGCTTTATTTTGCCCTGCACATCCTGAAAGAAATGGACCGGGGGCTGCAGCATGGCGAGGTGTACGCCCTGCCCCGGCTTTCGCGCCAGTTGCGCATCGGCTACGATGAGGTGGAGGGTATCATGGCGCAACTGTCCAAGGCTAAAATCGTGGGCAAATTATCTGATTCAGGATGGGGGTTGTTGCGTGTGCCGGAGCATGTTCCGGTTGCCGACCTGACCCGTTTATTCCTGCTCGATGCCGACGCGCTACCCAAACATCCGGCGGACGAGGCGGTGCGGCAATGGTTCGTGCGGCTGGACAAATGTATCGGTGCGGCGCAGGGGCAAACGTTGCGCGATATCTGGCAAAGAGACTAAAGCCGCCTTAAAGTTGCCCGATTGCGGCTTTTCGGCTTTAATGCGCGCCCCGCGCGGCGGGCGTGGTGAATCGATAAAGGAGAGAACATGAATTTTCTGGAAAAGTTATTTGAAGGGGCATTGTGGAACAGCCGCTTCGTTATTTTGAGCGCGGTCATCGGCAGTTTGCTGGCCGGTTTTGCCATCTTCTATCTGGCGACAGTCGATGTTCTCTATCTGTTCCAGCACGCCCTGCATTACGCCGATTCCTCCCTGACCGAAGAGGCACGCAAAGCTCTGCACGACAGCACGGTGTCGCATATCGTCGAAGTGGTGGACGGTTACCTGTTGGCGACCGTGATGCTGATCTTTTCGCTCGGCTTGTATGAGCTGTTTATCAGCGATATCGACCAGGCGCATGGTAGCCGCGCCTCCAGCAAGATCCTGGTGATCAGCAATCTGGATGATCTGAAGCAGCGCTTGGCCAAGGTTATCTTGATGATCATGATCGTGACCCTGTTTGAGGAAGCGCTCGGTATGGCTATCGAAGCGCCGATCGATCTGGTGTATTTCGGTGCGGCGATTGCGCTGATCGCCCTGGCGCTGTATCTGACCCATGCGTCCGACGGCCATTCGGCGGCGGCAACTGACGGCAAGGACGCGCATTGATGCGTTGGCGGGGACTGGCGCTGGCGTTGCTGCTGTTGCCGGGAGTCGTTGCAGCGGGTGCGCAGCCCTTCGTGTTCGAGGATATGCAAGGCCAGCCGCAACGGTTGGCCGATTATCGCGGCAAGTGGGTGCTGGTGAATTTTTGGGCGACCTGGTGTCCGCCCTGTCTGGAAGAGATCCCCGATCTGGTTGATCTGCACCGGGCGCACAGTAATAAAGATATGGTGGTGATCGGCGTCGCGCTCGACTCGAGCGCGAAATCGGTGCGCCAGTTTGTTGAGCGTTTCAAAGTGAATTATCCGGTCGTGCTGGGGGATTATGACCTGGCCGAACAGGTGGGCGAGGTGACGGTGCTGCCCACTTCCTATCTCTACAATCCGCGCGGGGAGCTGGTCAGTTACCAGCAGGGCATGCTCACGCGCGACAGTGTCGAGTCATACATCAAAAGCACTAAACCCTGACAAATTTAAATTAGGCACAGATCAATACCGGTAAGAACGCGGACTATGCGGAGTCGGGGCTGCACAAAGTATAGTTCTCCGACGAGGGTTGATATCGTCTTTTGTTTATCTGTGTAAATCAGCGGGCATCCGTGGTTAACTGCTGATCCTGAAATCAACCCCGGCTGACCGGACGCCACTTCTTCTTCCATACTGCGTGTACCCGCTGCGGATATTTCGGCTGGCCCAGACTGCCGTTGTAGCGCGCGAGCGCGCGGTGGATATCGCCTTTTTCTATATTCAAATAATGGCGCAGGATGGTGCAGCCATAGCGCAGGTTGGTGCGAAGATGAAACAGGTTATGCTCCGGCGTGCCGATGGAGCGGGTCCAGAACGGCATCACCTGCATATAGCCGCGCGCGCCGGCCTTTGATACCGCATATTTGCGGAAGCCGCTTTCCACTTCGATCAGTGCCAGCAGCAGATGCGCATCCAATCCCGCCCGCGTCGCCTCGTAATGCACGGTGCTGAGAAATTCAAACCGCGCGTTTTTGTCCGGCATCCGCGACTGCAAACGGCGCGACATCTCATTCAGCCATTTGTCCGCCTCGTGGCGGTTGGCAAAGGCCAGCTTGGGCGCAGCCTGATCCGCCACGCTGCGTTGCAACACCGCTTTGACGCTGGCCGCAAGCACCTCTTCCCGTTGCGTTCCGGCCTGTACTGTGGCGGCGAAACAGACGCCTGCCGCCAGTGCCAGCGCCCGCAATAGCGGTTGGGAGTATAGATTTAATCGCATAGCGCCGATTGTACGAGCTTCGCCATGTCTTGCAAGGCCACGGCCTGTGCCCCCGCATCGCGGCGCCCCTGATATTCGACCTGTCCTTCCTTCAGACTGCGTTCGCCGATGGTGATGCGATGCGGGATGCCGATCAGTTCTAGATCGGCAAACATCACGCCGGGACGCTCGTCGCGGTCATCCAGCAACACCTCGATACCGGCGGCTGAGAGTTCTGCGTACAGGGCATCGGCCGCACGGCGCACCGCTTCGCTCTTTTTGTAGCCGATGGGGGCGATGGCGACCTCGAACGGCGCCATGCCGGCGGGCAGGGTGATGCCTCGTTCGTCATTGTTCTGCTCGATGGCGGCGGCCACGATGCGCGACACGCCGATGCCGTAACAGCCCATCTCCATGATTTGTGTCTTGCCGTTTTCATCGAGATACACGGCCTTCATCGCTTCCGAGTATTTGGTTCTCAACTGGAAGATATGACCCACCTCGATGCCGCGGCACAGTTCAAGCGTGCCACGGCCGTCGGGAGAGGGATCGCCGGCCACCACGTTGCGAATGTCGGCGACGAGATCGGGTTCGGCCAAGTCGCGTCCCCAGTTGATGCCGGCAGTATGGAATTTTGGTTTGTTGCTGCCGGCGACGAAATCGCTCATCACCGCCACGCTCCGATCCGCGATCACGCGCGTCTTGCCGCGCTCGATCCCGACCGGGCCGAGGAAGCCGGGCGGGCAATTAAAGAAGGCGCGGATCTCGTCTTCGCGCGCGAAACGGAAATCGGCGAGGCCGGGCAATTTGCTCACCTTCACTTCGTTCAGGCCGTGGTCGCCGCGCAGCAGCAGGATGACCAGTTGTTCAGAGGCGATGACGGCCAGCAGTTTTACGGTGCGTTGCAAGGGAATGCCGAGCAGCGCGGCCACGTCCCCGCAGGTGGTCTGGCTGGGCGTGGCAACGTCTCGTATTGTCTCGGCGGGGGTTGCGCGCGGTGTCTCAGGCGCAACCGCTTCGGCCAACTCCACGTTGGCGGCGTAATCCGAAGCGGGGCAAAACGCCAAACCGTCCTCGCCCGAATCGGCCAGTACGTGGAACTCGTGCGAACCGCTGCCGCCAATCGCGCCGGTATCCGCCGCCACCGCGCGGAACTGCAAATTGAGGCGGTTGAAGATGCGGCTGTAGGTGTCGTACATCACCCGGTAAGTCTGTTGCAGGCTGTCGAAGTCGGCATGGAAGGAATAGGCGTCCTTCATCATGAACTCGCGCGCGCGCATCACGCCGAAGCGCGGCCGCACCTCGTCGCGGAACTTGGTCTGGATCTGGTAGAAATTGAGCGGCAACTGGCGGTAGCTCTTGATCTCGCGGCGCGCGATATCGGTGATCACTTCCTCGTGGGTCGGGCCGAAACAGAACAGGTTGTCGTGGCGGTCGCGGATTTTCAGCATTTGCGGCCCGAACACATCCCAGCGCCCGGTTTCCTGCCACAGTTCGGCGGGTTGCACCGCCGGCATCAGCAATTCGAGCGCGCCGCTGCGGTTCATTTCTTCGCGCACGATTTTTTCCACTTTGCGCAGCACGCGCAGGCCGAGCGGCATCCAGGTGTAAAGGCCGCCGGCCAGCCGTTTGATATAGCCGGCGCGCAGCATCAGGCGGTGGCTGACCAGTTCGGCTTCGGCCGGGGCTTCTTTCAGGGTGGAGATAAAAAATTGCGAAACGCGCATGACCAGGTATCCGTGTGGCATCAAAGGCCGCAATTCTACTGTATGCGCGGTTGTCCGTCTTTCCAGCGGGGACGAATTGTGGAACAATCCGTGCCATTCAAAATGTACGGGGCGAATCATGATAGACCGAGAAGGTTATCGCCCGAATGTCGGCATTGTTCTGACCAACGCAAAAAATCAGGTATTTTGGGGCAAGCGCATCAGGCAGGACGCATGGCAGTTTCCGCAGGGCGGTATCCAGCACGGCGAAACGCCGGAACAGGCGATGTACCGGGAGTTGCACGAGGAAGTCGGTTTGTATGCCTGCCATGTCGAGATTCTGGGGCGCACCCGGGAATGGATGCGTTACGATGTGCCGAACAGTTGGGGCAAGCGCGAGTCGCGCTCGCATTTCAGGGGACAAAAGCAGATATGGTTTCTGCTGCGGCTGACCGGGCGCGATTGCGATGTGTGTCTGCGCGCCTCTGGGCATCCGGAGTTTGATGCCTGGCGCTGGAACGATTACTGGGTGGAATTGGACTCGGTGATTGAGTTCAAGCGCGAGGTGTACCGGATGGCGTTGAACGAGTTGGTGCGTTACCTGCCCGCTTTGCGCGGACAATCGGTGCATTTTCACCGTGCGTGCAGTGAATATCAATTGAATATCAATCAGGAGAAAACATGATCACCGAATACAACAGCTTGGCCTCCACGCCACTCAAAGTCTGCGCTTCCTTTGTCCGTCCCTCGCAAACCTTGCCGGTGCGTGTCAAGTTGAGCGGGCCCGCAACCGATGTGATGACCGACTTGAGCAAGGTTTCGGTGGTCAGCGTCCGTGCCGCGACCTCGATGAACAAGGCCAACGCCAAGATGATCAAATACGGCGTGCGCCTGTTGCTGGTGCTGGATGAGGAGGAGCAGGTGGCCGGCATCATTACCGCCAGCGATATTCTGGGTGAAAAGCCGATGCGTTTTCTGCAGCAGATGGGCGGCACCCATGCCGACATCCTGGTCAGCGACATCATGACGCCGCAGTCGGAGCTGGAGGTGCTGGATATTGAGGAGGTAAAAAAGGCCAAGGTTGGTTCCATTGTTGCAACCCTGAAAAAATCCCATCGCCAGCATGCCCTGGTTGCCACTTCGCTGGAGGATGGCTGCCAGCTGGTGTGCGGCATTTTTTCCGCCACCCAGATCGGGCGCCAGCTTGGCGCGCAGGCGCAAAGCTTCGAGATAGCCCGCACCTTTGCCGAAATCGAAGCGGCCATCGCGCACGGCTGAAACAGGAAGCGCATTCCGGCGTTGAGGAATGCATGCTCCCGCCCCACTACTGGAGACAAATTTTTATGAAGTTATTCCGTTTAGCTGCCGCACCCCTGGTGCTTCTGCTCTTTGTGTCCGGCTGCACCGGATTGGGTGGTTCCATCGATTTGGGCAACGAGTTGCATGTCCGGTTATCGGACAAACCCTCACCCGGCGCGCGTGAGCAAAAATACCCGGTCACTGTCCGTATCGCACCCTACAAAGATGGCCGCAGCGGCGTTGAACCGCGCCAGGTCGGCGTTTCGACGGCGCGCATCATGGGGCTGACCGGCAAACAGATCGTGCTGGATCAGGAAGCAGTCATTCTGGTGGGCGATGTCATGCGCAAGCAGCTGGGCGATGCGGGCTTGCAGATGCTGGGAGCGGGGGCTAAAAACGCCCAGTTTCAACTGAGCGGATCGATCAAGACCTTGAGCGTCGAGATCAGGGAACGCGATTATCTGCACATCGTCATTGAATCGACTTTGACCGAAGTTGCCAGCGGCCAGGTCATCTGGTCGGGTGTGGTGGCGGAGAAGCAGGAACGTTATGCCGGCAGTTCCGGCAACACCAAAGGGGATGTAGCCAATTTCCTGCGCAACGGATTACAGGTGGTTGCCGACAAGACCGGGGAATCCCTGTTGTCGGTGCTGATGTCAACCCGCCCCGAATTATTTGGTTTGAATGCCGCGGTCAAGCCGGTGTCGGGCGTAACCGTGAATGCGGTTGCTGTACCGATGGTGTCTGCGCCGCCTGTGCCTGCGGTTGCCGCGGTCAATTCGTTACAGGGTGCGTTGTTGTTAAGTTCGGTGCCGCCACGCGCCAAAGTGTATGTAAATGATGTCTACTACGGGCTGACCCCGCTGCGCCTGGATTTGACGCCCGGCATCTACCCGGTGCGGATAGAGTTGGAAGGCTACAAGTCGGTTGCAGAAAAGGTTTCGGTGCGCAGTGAGGATCACACCGAGCTGGAGATGAAGTTGCGCAAGTAACGTTGCAACGTTCGGAGGTGCAAAAAGCCGCGCACTGCGCGGCTTTTTTATGGGATGTTTCAGTTCAGTGCTTGCCGGTGCTGCCGAAGCCGCCGCTGCCGCGCTGGCTCATTGGGAATTCCTCCACGATGTTGAATTGCACCTGTGCCACCGGCACCACCACCAGTTGCGCGATGCGCTCCAGCGGCATCAGTTCGAACGGATGCTGTCCGCGGTTCCATACCGAGATGAATATCTGTCCCTGATAGTCGGAGTCGATCAGACCGACCAGATTGCCCAGCACGATACCGTGTTTGTGGCCGAGGCCGGAGCGGGGCAGGATCATCGCCGCGTAATGCGGGTCATTCAGATGCAGGGCGATGCCGCTGGGAACCAGTTCGCATTGGCCGGGGCGAATGGTCATGCAACCCTCGATGCAGGCGCGCAAGTCGATGCCGGCCGAACCGGGCGTGGCATATCCGGGCGGGTGCTCGTGCAGGCGCGGATCCAGCACTTTGACGTCCACTTTCTTCATTTTTATTTCCCCTTTTTGTAAAGCGTCACGGCATGCCGCAACAGCGCGCGCGCGGTGGTCAGCTTGTCCGCGCGCGGCAGGCGGTGCTCGCCCGCAGCGTCGAACAGCAGCAACTCATTGTCATCGCTGCCGATGGCGTCCTGCGCCAGATTGGCGGCCAGCAACGGGATATTTTTCTGCTTGCGCTTGGCGGTGGCATGCTCGCGCAGCTTTTCACTTTCGGCGGCAAAGCCGACACAGAACGGCGGCTGCGGCAGGGCGGCGACATAGGCCAGAATATCCGGGTTGGGGACGAGTTGCAGCGTCAGCGCGGCATCGTTCTTCTTGATCTTCTGCGGGCTGGTTTGGGCAGCGCGGTAATCGGCCACCGCCGCCACGCCGATGAAGATATCAGCCTGCGCTACTTTTTGTTTGACCGCCTCGAACATCTCGCCGGCGCTGACCACGTTCACGACCTCGACGCCGTGTGGTGGTCGCAGCGCCACTGGCCCGGAGATCAGCGTGACCTCGGCGCCCCTTTCCAGCGCCGCCTGTGCCACTGCATAACCCATCTTGCCGCTGCTGCGGTTGGTGATACCGCGCACCGCATCGATTGCCTCGTAGGTGGGGCCGGCAGTGATCAGCACGCGCACGCCTTGCAGGGTGTGCAGGTCGGACTGTAGGTCGGACTTCAGTCCGACATTCTCTTGTACTTGCCCATTTTCAAGGAAATCGGAAATATCCCGCGCCAAATCTGCCGCTTCCAGCATCCGTCCCATGCCTTCCTCGCCGCACGCCTGCACGCCGCTGTCCGGCCCAAGCAGGGAAACACCGTCCGCCGCCAATCGTTGCACATTGCGCCGGGTGGCAGCGTTCGACCACATCTGTTTATTCATCGCCGGGGCGACCAGCAACGGGCAATCGCGCGCCAGACACAGCGCGGAGAGCAGATCGTCGGCGTGGCCGTTTGCCAGTTTGGCGATGAAATCGGCGGTGGCCGGTGCGATCACGATGGCATCGGCGCTGCGGCTGGACTGGATGTGCGCCATACCCTGCGCATCCTGCCATTGGTCGAGCAGTACCGGATGGGTGGTCAGTGCCTGCATCGTGGCGGGCGTGATGAAGCGGGTGGCGGCTTCCGTCATCGCCACCTGCACTTCGATGCCCTGCTTCAGCAGCAGGCGCGCCAGCTCGGCCGCCTTGTAGGCGGCGATGCCGCCGGTGATGCCGAGCACGATGCGTTTGGATAGTTTCATGGCGTGCATCTTAACAATACATAGCGACATAAATCTACTGCGCGGTTGCATGGCTGCGTTGCGCGGTGCTCGGAATCCTCATGTACTTTTTGTACACTCCGGCTCCTCCGCTCCGTGCGCCTTGCCATGCAGTCGCTCGCTACGATTTCTGTCGCTATGTCAAGACAGCGTTACCTCTGGCAGTGCGGGCAGTAGAAGCTGGCGCGCTGTCCCTGCACGATGCGTTTGATCGGCGTGCCGCAGCGGCGGCACGGTTCGCCCGTTCTGCCATAGACGAAATAATGCTGCTGGAAGTAGCCGCTGGAACCGTCGCTGTGCACGAAGTCGCGCAGGGTGCTGCCGCCCAGCTCGATCGCTTCGTCCAGCACTTCGCGAATCGCCTGCACCAGCGCTGCGCTGCGCGGCCGCGTCAATTGATGGGCAACCCGTTGCGGGCGGATACCGGCGCGGAATAGCGATTCATTGGCGTAGATGTTGCCCACGCCGACCACCAGATGATTGTCCATCAGCGCCTGCTTGATCGCCGTGTTGCGCGAGCGGGTGGCGCGATACAGATAGGCCGCATCGAATTCTTGCCTGAGGGGTTCCGGCCCCAGGTTCGCCAGCAAGGGGTGCCCGGACCCATCACCTTCATGCCATAACACCGCGCCGAAGCGGCGCGGATCGCGCAGACGCAGCAACTGTCCGTCGTCCAGCAAGAGGTCGAAGTGATCATGCTTCTGTGGCGGCGTGCCGTGCGCCAGGATGCGCAGGCTCCCGCTCATGCCTAAGTGGAGAATCAGCGTGCCATGATCGAACGCGACGAGCAGGTATTTGGCGCGCCGCTGCAGCGAGCGCACGACCCGTCCGCGCAACAGCCCGGGCAGGTCAGGCGGGATGGGCCAGCGCAGGCGCGGCTGGCGCACGGCCACATCGATGACACACGCATCCTGCAAATACGGGGCGATGCCGCGCAGGGTGGTTTCGACTTCGGGCAATTCAGGCATGTTTGGGCGGCAAGGTGTTTTCGATTGGCAGGGGATTTTGCGTGGGGGCCGGCACGATTGCCGCTACAGGCTGAAAATTCAAGCAAAAAAGGCGCACCAAGTGCGCCTTTTTTGCGGTGGACAATTCAGCATCCAAGCTGAATTGTCCTTTTCAGCGCAATGGTTCGTAACTTAGTCACGTTGTCCGCTAAATGCCATCAACAAGCTCAACAAGTTGATGAACAGGTTGTAGATGCTCATGTAGATGCCCAGCGTTGCCATCACGTAGTTGGTTTCGCCGCCGTGCACGATGCGGCTCACATCGAACAGGATGTAAGCCGAGAAGATCAGCACCGCGATGACGGAAATGGTCAGTGACAGGGCGGGAATCTGGAAGAACAGATTGGCCAGCGAGGCGACGATGAGCAGGATCAGTCCGATGAACAGGAACTTGCCCATGAAACTGAAATCCTTCTTGGTTACGGTGGCGATCGTGGCCAGCGAGAAGAAGATCAGGCCGGTGCCGCCGGCGGCCATGCCGATCAACTGCGCGCCGTTCTTCAGATGCAGGGCGACCTGCAGGATGGGACCGAGGAACACGCCGGCGACGAAGGTGAAGCCGAGCAGCGCGGCGATGCCCCACACGCTGTTGCGCAGGGCGGCTACGGCGAACAGCATCCCCATCATCGCGCCGAACATCAGCAGCGAACCGAGGATCGGGCTGGTGGCAAGGAAGCCGAAACTGATCGAGGTGCCGACGAAGGCACCGATGATGGTCGGAATCATGGTCAGCGCGAGCATCATGTAGGTGTTGCGCAGAACCTTGTTCTGTTCTGTGGACAGGCTGCCGATGGGGGCGGTTGTTACTGGATAGGTCATGATTTTCTCCTGGTTAAAACTTGAAGTTGGGTTGCATAAGACGGGCGTGTGACTATTAAAGCAGAAAAAAGTTGCAACTAATGTATCAGATGCTGCGCACTGGCGGTTCCAGATCGCCGCTGTGCAGGATGAATTGGCCGCGCTTGCGGTCGGCAAAGTAGTGTTCCAGCGTGTGGCGCACCGGGCGGAAAGCAAGTTGATCCCACGGGATTTCCGCCTCGCTGAACAGTTTGACCTCCAGACTTTCCACCCCCGGCGAGAAATCGAGATCGAGCAGGGTGGCGCGGAAAAGCAGGTGCACCTGGTTGATGTAGGACAGATTGTACAGGGCGTACAGCTCGTGCACCCGCACCCGCGCATTGGCTTCTTCCAGGGTTTCCCGCGCCGCGCCCTGCCAGGTTGTCTCGTCGTTCTCCATGAAGCCGGCCGGCAGGGTCCACAAGCCGCGGCGCGGTTCGATCGCGCGCAGGCAGAGCAGGATGCGCCCGTCTTCCCACTCCGGGAGGGTGCCGACGATCATGCGCGGATTCTGGTAATGGATGGCCGCGCAGACGGTGCAGACATAGCGTTCGCGGTGGTCGTCCGGCGGCTTGTGCAGGGCGACCGGGGCGCCGCATGTTGGGCAGAATTTCATCGCCAGAACTGCCACCATCGGGTCTCGCGTTCCTGAAAGTTGGCGCGCGATGGACGGATGCCGTCTTTGGCGATATTCAGATCGAGCACACGTTGGGTGTCGAGCTTGAGGTCGTCCAGACCGAGCGCGGCATAGGATTGCACCATGATTTGCAGCGCATCCCGGGTTTGCGGGGTGTTGGGGTAATCGGTCAGCACACTTTGCGCGCGATTGATTGCAGCCACATGCGCGCCGCGCCGCAGGTAGTAGCTGGCGACGGCGATTTCGTGTTTGGCCAGGGTGACTTGAAGGTATTGATGGCGCAGGCGCGCATCCCCGGTGTAGCGGCTGTCCGGATAGCGGCTGATCAATTCGTCAAATGCATCGGCGGCGGCGATCAGGGGGGCCGGGTCGCGGTCAGCCGGATCCTGCCCAAACAGGGTGGTCACAAAACTGTTCACATTCTCGTCAAAATTGACGAGGCCTTTGAGGTACAGCACGTAATCCAGATGTTCGCTGTTCGGGAACTGTTTGACGAAACGTTCAAGCCCGGACAGCGCCGGTGCGGGCTCTCCCTTTTTGTAATATGCATAGGCGATCTCGATCTGCGCCTGTTGCGCGTAGCGGCCATAAGGGAAACGCGACTGCAATTTTTCGAATCCCTTGATGGCGCGCTCGTATTTTCCGTCCGCCGAGTCGCTTTTTGCGGCGGTGTACAGCTCGTCGGCGGTGACGGTCGATTTTTCATCCGTCGGCATCCCGGTGGGCAGACTGCCGCACGCGGTCAACGTGAGCAGGAGGAAAACGGCTAAACTATGGCGCATGATGGAACCCGAAGAAGATTTCCCGGATTATAGCAAAGAGGACGACGCGGCCGACCTGCTTGAGTTGAGCGTGCCGCTGGCGGATGGCGGCCTGCGTCTCGATCAGGCGCTGGCCAAACTGGTGCCGCAATACTCACGCAGCCGCCTGCAAGACTGGATCGGACAGGGATTGGTCACGGTCAACGGCAGTCCGGCAACGGTCAAGCACAAGGTCTGGGGCGGGGAGCGCATCTGTGTCTCGCCGCAGATCCACCCTTCCGATCAAACCAGCCAGGCCGAGGATATCCCGCTCGACATCGTCTATGAAGATGAGGCCATCATCGTTCTCGACAAACCGGTCGGTCTGGTGGTGCATCCGGGCAGCGGCAACTGGCAGGGCACGCTGCTCAATGCCTTGCTGTTTCACGCGCCGGAGCTAAAAAACGTGCCGCGCGCCGGCATCGTGCACCGCCTCGACAAGGATACCAGCGGCCTGATGGTGGTGGCGAAGACGCTGGTAACGCAGACCGCGCTGGTGCGGCAGATGCAGGCGCGCAGCGTGAAGCGCGAGTATCTGGCGCTGGTGTGGGGCGAATTGGACCATGGTGGAACGGTCGATCTGCCCATCGGACGCCATCCTTCGCAGCGGGTAAAGATGGCGGTGATCGAGAACGGCAAGGAAGCCATCACCCATTACACCATTGAAGCCAATTTTCCCGGTTGCACCTTCGTACGCTGCCGCCTCGAAACCGGACGCACCCATCAGATTCGGGTGCATTTAGCCTACATCGGCCACCCCTTGGTCGGTGATCGGGTGTATCAGCGCGGGGTGCCGAAATGTGTGCCGCAATTGAGAGAATTGCTGAACGGCTTTCCGCGTCAGGCCTTGCACGCCACCCGGCTGGCGCTGGCGCATCCGCTGACGGGCGAGCAGATGGAATGGGAATCACCCCTGCCGGAGGATATGGCGGAACTGCTGGATGCGATCGACGAGGCGGGCGATGAGTCTGCGTGAATCGCTTATCTACCCCGACTGGCCCGCGCCCGCCAACGTCAAAGCCTTGCAGACCACGCGCACGGGCGGCGTCAGCAGCGCGCCATATGACACGCTTAATCTCGGTTTGCATGTCGGCGACGATCCGGTGCGTGTGAACCATAACCGGATGCGCCTCGCGCCGCTCATGCCGAGCGAACCGGTATGGCTGGAGCAGGTGCATGGCACAGCGGTAGCGAATGCCGATGCCGCCGCCTGCCGTGTGGTGGCCGATGCCTGTATCGCGCATCACCGTGGCGCCGTGTGCGTGGTGATGACCGCCGACTGTCTGCCTGTCCTGCTGTGCGACGAAGACGGCACGGTGGTCGGCGCGGCGCACGCGGGTTGGCGCGGCTTGTGCGACGGCGTGCTCGAGGCGACCGTCAAGGCAATGGCGGTCGCCCCGCACAAGTTGCTTGCATGGATGGGGCCGGCGATCAGTCAGGAACATTTCGAAGTGGGCAGCGAGGTGCGCGACGCCTTCATCGCGCACCAGGCGCAGTCGCGACGCGGTGCGGCGGAGCCGTCTGGTGCGGGAACGACTGCAATGCACCTCCTCCCGCAATCGGCCGACTTCGTCGGTAACGGGTCGGAGGTGCAGGCGGCGAAAGCTTTCGCCGCACAGGGAGAACCGGGAAAATATCGCGCCGATCTTTATCTGTTGGCGCAACAGCGCCTGCATGCACTCGGCGTGTCACGCATCTTTGGCGGCGAATACTGTACCTTTGGCGAGCGCGAGCGTTTTTTCTCCTATCGCCGCGACGGCGTGAGCGGGCGCATGGGCACCTTCATCTGGCTGGCATAGCGCCCGAAAAATGCCGGGCTGAAACCCGGCCCAAACCAGCATCGGCTACAATGCAGCCCCAGAAAAATTACTGCCTGTCATGACCACTCTCACCTGGATCATCGTTGCCAGCCTGTTCGGCGGCGTGTTAAGCGTCGTTGCGGCGGCACTGTTCGCGCTGAACACGCGCGCGCACTGGATCGGCGCGCTGGTGAGCTATGCCATCGGTGCGCTGCTGGGTGCGGTCTTCCTCGACATCCTGCCGGAAGCGATTGGAATGGCGCCCAGTGTGGCCAGTGTGAGTGCCACCGTGCTGTTCGGCATCCTGCTGTTCTTCACCCTGGAGAAAGTGCTGATCTGGCGCCACTGCCATCACGATCATTGCGAGGCGCACGAACCGCACGAGGCTGCGGCACACGACCACGGGCGCAGCGGGACGATGGTCATCGTCGGCGATACCTTCCACAACTTTGTCGATGGCATCATCATCGCTGCCGCTTTTATGGCGGACACCCAACTCGGCATCGTCACCGCGCTGGCCATCATCGCCCACGAGATCCCGCAGGAAGTCGGCGATTTCGCCATCCTGCTCCATTCCGGCTACAGCAAGTTGCGCGCTTTCCAACTCAATCTCATTTCCAGCCTCGCCACCCTGATCGGCGGCGCGTTGGCCTACTTTACCCTGCAGGATTTGCAGGCGTGGACGCCGTACATCCTTGCCCTTGCGGCCGCCAGCATGATTTACGTCGCCGTGGCCGACCTGATCCCCGGCCTGCACAAACGCACCCGGATGCGCGACACCGTGCAGCAGGTATTGCTCATTGCGCTCGGCGTGGCAACGGTCGGACTGGTCGGTTATTTCGCGGCAGTGTAAGCATGGACAGCCACCTCAAGCGCTACGTCTGGCTGTCCATCGCGGCCGCCATCGCCACCATCCTGCTCAAGGGCATCGCGTGGTGGCTGACCGGCTCGGTCGGGCTGCTGTCGGACGCGCTGGAATCGTTCGTCAATCTGGCCGGCGCATTGATGGCGTTCGCCATGCTGACGCTCGCCGCCGCCCCGGCGGATGACAAACACGCTTACGGCCACGGCAAGGCGGAATACTTCTCCAGCGCGTTCGAAGGTTTTCTGATTCTGCTGGCCGCCGCCAGCATCGCCTACGCGGCGATCGACCGCTTCCTGCATCCGCAGGAACTCGCCGAGCTGGGTGTCGGCCTGGTGGTCTCGGTGATTGCTTCGCTCATCAACCTGTTCGCCGCCTTCGAACTGCTGAAGGCCGGGCGCCTGTATCGTTCCATCACGCTTGAAGCCGATGCCAGACACCTGATGACCGACGTATGGACATCGGTCGGCGTCATCGCCGGCGTGGGGCTGGTGTGGGCCAGTGGCTGGTTATGGCTGGACCCGCTGATCGCCTTGCTGGTGGCGGCGAATATCGTGTGGACCGGATGGCAGTTGCTGCATCGTTCCGCCTCCGGCCTGATGGATGAAGTGCTTCCCCAGGCGCAACGGGCGGCAATCGAACAGGTGCTGGACACCTACCGTCGGCAGGGACTGGTATTCGAGGAGTTGCTCACCCGTCAAGCCGGGATGCAGGCCTTCATTTCCCTGCACGTGCGGGTTCCCGGCGACTGGTCGGTGAAGCAGGGCCACGACTGGCTGGAGCGGATCGAAGCCGATATCCGTGCAGTCGTGCCGGGCGGCAATGTGACCACGCATCTGGAACCGATCTGAATACAGTGCTTTTCGTTGATGTGGAATCGCACGTATCATTGTCTCGCAGTCGGCAACATGCCGTGACCGTCAGGCAAAATTTGCCTGCGGGCGATGCCCTCCCGGTCGCTGTATAATCCGCGCCCGCTTCAATCACTGTCCCGTTCGCGCGGGTTTTGCCAAATGTCTGCTGCTTCTCCAAAAATCGGTTTCGTCTCACTCGGCTGTCCCAAGGCGACGGTCGATTCCGAACACATCCTCACCCGCATGCGTGCCGAAGGTTACGAGATCACGCCGAGTTATCAGGAGGCCGACTTGGTGGTGGTCAACACTTGCGGCTTCATCGACAGCGCGGTGGCGGAATCGCTGGACGCCATCGGCGAAGCGCTGCAGGAGAACGGCCGTGTCATCGTCACCGGCTGCCTCGGCGCCAAGGGCGACATCGTGCAGCAGACCCATCCCAAGGTGCTCGCCGTCACCGGTCCGCACGAGACCGAGGCGGTGATGAATGCGGTGCACCAGCACCTGCCGCGCTTGCACGATCCCTATACCGATCTGGTACCGCCGCAGGGTGTGCGCCTCACGCCGCAGCATTTCGCCTATTTGAAGATCTCGGAAGGCTGCAACCATCGCTGCACTTTCTGCATCATTCCCGCGCTGCGCGGCGATCTGGTTAGCCGCCCGATCCACGACGTGATGGGCGAGGCGGAGAAACTGGTCGAGTCCGGCGTGAAGGAGTTGCTGGTCATCTCGCAGGACACCTCGGCTTACGGCGTGGACCTGAAATACCGCACCGGCTTCTGGAACGGTAAACCGCTGAAGACGCGCATGACCGATCTGGCCGGCGCGCTGGGCAGCCTCGGCGTGTGGACGCGTTTGCATTACGTCTACCCGTATCCCGGCGTGGATGACGTCATCCCGCTGATGGCGGAAGGCAGAATCCTGCCTTACCTCGACATCCCGTTCCAGCACGCCAACGCGCGCATCCTGAAACTGATGAAACGTCCGGCCAGCAGCGAGAACGTGCTGGCTCGCATCAGGCAGTGGCGCGAGATCTGTCCCGGCATTGTATTGCGCAGCACCTTCATCGTTGGCTTTCCCGGCGAGACGGAAGAAGAGTTCGAAGAACTGTTGGACTTCATCGAGGAAGCGCAGCTCGACCGCGTTGGCGCGTTCAAGTATTCGCCGGTCGAGGGCGCCACTTCCAATGCGTTGCCCGACCACGTCGATCCCGAAGAACAGGAAGACCGTCTCGCCCGCCTGATGTATCTGCAGGAAGAGATCAGCGCGGAAAAGCTGGCGAAGAAGGTCGGCCAGACCATGACCGTGCTGGTGGATGATGTGGACGAGGAAGGTTCGGTCGCGCGCAGTGCCGCCGATGCGCCGGAGATCGACGGTCTGGTGTATATCAACGGCGAGGAACTGGACGTGGGCGAGTTCGTCACGGTGAAGATCACCGGTTCGGACGAGCATGACTTGTGGGGCGAGGTTGTATAATCCGCGCCTTATGCAAATCCTCCGCAGCCTTCATTCCAGCGACGCCAGGCCCTGCGCAGTCACCATCGGAAATTTCGACGGGGTGCACCGCGGCCACCAGTCTTTGCTGCACGAGTTGCAGCAGGCGGCGCAGATGCGCGGCCTGCAAACGGCGGTGGTGACTTTCGAGCCGCATCCGCGCGAATTCTTTACGCCGCAAAAGGCGCCGGTGCGACTGACCAGCCTGCGCGAAAAACTGGAACTGTTCCGCGCGGCGGGAATCGACCGGGTGCATGTCTGTCGTTTCAATGCAATGTTTGCGCGCAAGACGGCCGACGAGTTTATCCATGCGCTGCATGACGACTTGCACGCGAAATATGTGCTGATCGGTGATGACTTCCGCTTCGGCAGCGGGCGCAGCGGCGATTTTGCGCTGATGCGGCAGATCGGTGCGCAACGTGGGTTCGAGGTGGCGGCGGTGCACAGCGTGCTGCACGACAGCGTGCGTATCTCCAGCACGGCCATTCGTGCGGCATTGGTGGCGGGAAAGCTGGACGTGGCGCGCGACTATCTGGGGCGACCCTACAGCATCAGCGGGCGTGTGGTGCACGGCGACGGCATGGGACGCAAGATCGGCTTTCCCACCGCGAACGTGCAGATGAAACACAATCTGCCGCCGCTCACGGGCATCTATGTGGTGGAAGCACACTCCGACGGCATCGGCGTGTTGCAGGGCGTCGCCAGCCTCGGCGTGCGGCCGACCGTGCACCACGATGCGCGGCATGTGCTGGAGGTGCATCTGTTCGAGTTCGCGCAGCAGATCTACGGCAAGCATCTGCGCGTCGAATTCCTGCACAAACTGCGCGACGAAGAAAAGTATCCGAATCTGGAAGCGCTGACGCAACAGATCGCGCGGGATGTGAATAACGCAAAACAGTGGTTTGTCGATCTGTAGGTCGGGTTTCAACCCGACTGCGCGCGGATCATTCAAACTGCGTCGGGTTAAAACCCGACCCACATGAAGCAAGCGAATTATTGGTGAATTTGTTTCGAGAAAAACATGACCGAAGACAAGAAAAAGTACCCGTTGAATCTGCCCGACACCGCGTTCCCCATGCGCGGCGATCTGGCCAAACGCGAGCCGCAGATGCTGGCGCAGTGGCAGGCGCAGCAGCGCTACCAGCGTATCCGCGCCGCCGCCAAAGGCCGCCCGCAATTCATCCTGCACGACGGCCCGCCCTATGCCAACGGCGACATCCACATCGGCCACGCCGTGAACAAGGTGCTGAAGGACATCATCATCAAGAGCAAGACCCTCTCCGGTTTTGATGCGCCATATGTGCCGGGCTGGGATTGCCACGGCTTGCCGATCGAATTGCAGGTGGAGAAGAAACACGGCAAGGCGATTCCCGCTTCGCAGTTCCGCGAGCTGTGCCGTGCCTACGCGAAAGAACAGATCGAGCGGCAGAAGAAAGATTTCATCCGGCTCGGCGTGCTGGGCGATTGGGATAAGCCGTACCTGACCATGGATTTTCAGACCGAAGCGGACATCATTCGCGCGCTCGGCAGGATTCAGGAACAAGGCTATCTCTACCAGGGGCGCAAGCCGGTGAACTGGTGTCTGGATTGCCAGAGCGCGCTGGCCGAAGCGGAAGTGGAATATGAAGACAAAGTCTCGCAAGCCATCGACGTCGGTTTCGAGGTGAAAGATAAGCATGCCGTGGAAAAAGCGTTCGGCGTGTCGCTGCCGGGGAGTGCCAAAGTCTATGCGGTGATCTGGACCACCACGCCGTGGACGCTGCCGGCCAACGAGGCGGTGAGCGTGCATCCCGACCTTGAATACCGTCTGGCAAAAACCGACAAGGGTTATCTGCTGCTGGCCGGCGACCTGCTCGAAGCCTGCGTGCAGCGCTACGGCTTGACCGCCGAAGTGGTGGGGCGCGGCAAGGGACGCGCGCTGGAGAACCTGCCACTGCAGCATCCTTTCTACGACCGCATCGTGCCCATCATTTGCGGCGAGCACGTCACGCTGGAAGCCGGCACCGGCCTGGTGCACACCGCCCCGGCGCACGGGGTGGACGACTATGTGGTCGGACAGAAGTACAACCTGCCGGTGGAGAATCCGGTCGGCGACGACGGCAAGTTCATCTCGACCACGCCGCCGGTGGGCGGCACACCGCTGGCCGGCGTGTTCGTGTGGAAGGCCAACGACATCGTGCTGCATGCGTTGCAGGCAAGCGGTCATCTGCTGCATCAGGAAAAAGTGACGCACAGCTATCCGCATTGCTGGCGGCACAAGACACCGATCATCTTCCGCGCCACCCCGCAATGGTTCATCGGTATGGAACAGGGCGAGGAAGGCGCGACCCTGCGCCAGCTCGCCAACGATGCCGTGGCGGATACCCGGTTCTTCCCGTCCTGGGGCCGCGCGCGTCTTGAAGCCATGATCAGGAACCGTCCCGACTGGTGCGTGTCGCGCCAGCGCAACTGGGGCGTGCCGATGCCGTTCTTTGTGCACCGGGAAACCCTGCAACTGCATCCGCGCACCCCGGAGTTGCTGGAAGCCGTGGCAAAGCGTGTGGAGCAGGCCGGCATCGAGGCGTGGTTCTCGCTAAACAGTGCCGAGCTGCCGGGCGACGATGCGGCGCAGTACCGCAAGCTGACCGATACGCTGGACGTGTGGTTCGATTCCGGTGTCACCCATTACTCGGTGCTGGCGAAACGCGAGGGATTGCGCGTGCCTGCCGACCTGTATCTGGAAGGTTCCGACCAGCATAGAGGCTGGTTCCAGTCTTCGTTGCTGACCGGCTGCGCCATCAACGGCCGCGCCCCTTACGATGCCCTGCTCACGCACGGTTTCGTGGTGGATGGCAGCGGCCACAAGATGTCGAAATCCAAAGGCAATGTGATCGCGCCGCAGAAAATATTCGACACCCTGGGCGCGGACATCCTGCGCCTGTGGACGGCTTCCACCGACTACTCCGGCGAACTGACCATCTCGGATGAGATTCTGAAACGCGTGGTGGAAAGCTATCGCCGCATCCGCAACACCCTGCGTTTTTTGCTGGCCAACGTCAGCGATTTCGATGTTAAACGCGATGCGCTGCCGGTCGCGGAATGGCTGGAGATCGACCGCTATGCACTGGCGTTGACGCAGAAATTGCAGGCCGGAATGCGCGCCGACTATGAGCGCTACGAGTTCCACGTTGCGGTGCAGAAACTGCTGGGCTTCTGTTCGGAAGACCTCGGCGGTTTCTATCTTGATATTCTGAAGGACCGCCTCTACACCGCCGGCGAAAACTCGAAAGCGCGCCGTTCGGCGCAGAACGCGCTGACTCACATTACCCATGCGCTGGCACGGCTGATCGCGCCCATCCTGAGCTTCACCGGCGAAGAAGTGTGGGCGACCCTGCAGGGCGGGGATGAGGCCAGTGTGTTCGAGCAAGTGTGGTACGAGCTGCCGGATGCGGGGCTGGATGGCGCGACGGTGAGCGCGTGGTACGACATTCGCGCCGTGCGCGAACAGGTAAACAAAAAACTGGAAGAACAGCGCGCGGCGGGCACGATCGGTTCGGCTTTGCAGGCGGAAGTGGATGTGTATGCAGCGCAGGAAACTTTCGAATTGTTGTCCCGCCTCGGCGACGACCTGCGCCTGGTGTTCATCACCTCGCGCGCCGAGGTGCATCGGCACGAGGGCGAACTGGAGATCAGGGTGACGCCCAGCCCGCATACCAAATGCGCGCGCTGCTGGCATTACCGCGCCGACGTTGGCAGCGACGCCAGCCATCCGACCCTGTGCGGGCGCTGCGTGAGCAACCTGTTCGGCGCGGGCGAGGCGCGGAGCTATGCGTAAGCCGGCGTTTTATTCAGACCGTCATTCCGGCGCAGGCCGGAATCCAGCGCATTTATCAAAATGCACTTTGGTTTTGTCTCGCTGCGCGAGTATTTTCGATCAACTGGATTCCGGCCTCCGCCGGAATGACGGGGAATAATGTCTATGCGCCATTGGTTAGCATGCGTAGGATGGGTTGAGCGCAGCGATACCCATCAATTGTTGGCGGAATTTAACGATGGGTATCGCTGCGCTCAACCCATCCTGCATCCCAACCCGCACGCTTGCGGAGGGGGAAGAAAATGAGCCGATGGCTATTTATCGCCGCCATCGTCATCGTTCTCGACCAGTTGAGCAAGGCGGCGATCAACAGCCATTTCGTTTTTGGCGAAAGCATGGTCGTGACCGGGTTTTTCAATCTGGTGCTGGCGCACAACACCGGCGCGGCGTTCAGTTTTTTGAGCGATGCGGGCGGTGTGCAGCGCTGGCTGTTTTCCGCCATCGCCATCGTCGCTTCGGTGTGGATCATCTGGCTGTTGCGCAAGCACCAGTCGGAGAAGCTGTTCAGCTTTGCGCTGGCGTTCATTCTGGGCGGTGCGCTGGGCAATCTGATCGACCGTATCGCCTACGGTTATGTGGTGGATTTTCTGGATTTTCACTGGGGGGCTTACCATTTTGCCGCCTTCAATCTGGCCGACTCCGCCATCACCTGCGGCGCGGCGTTACTGATTCTGGACAGTTTGAAGGGGAAAAAGTAGGTCGGGCTTCAAATGTGGGGCGAGTTTGGGCGTGTATTGTCGGACTGAAGTCCGACCCACAAAACCGGCATGGGGTCTTGTGGGTCGGGTTTTAACCCGACGAGTTGTTGGATTTTCGGGAGACTCAAACGATGCAAATCTTCTTGGCTAATCCGCGCGGTTTCTGCGCCGGGGTCGATCGCGCCATCGAGATCGTCGAGCGCGCGCTGGCGTTGCACGGCGCGCCGATCTACGTGCGGCACGAAGTGGTGCACAACAAGTTCGTGGTGGAAGGACTGAAGGCCAAGGGCGCGATCTTCATCGAAGACCTGAATGACGTGCCGCCGGGCAGCATCCTGGTCTTCAGCGCCCACGGCGTGCCACAGGCGGTGCGGCACGAAGCCGAAGCGCGCAATCTGACGGTGTTCGACGCCACCTGCCCGCTGGTGACCAAGGTGCACATCGAAGTCTCGCGCATGCGCCAGCAGGGCAAGGAGATCGTGATGATCGGCCACAAAGGCCATCCCGAAGTGGAAGGCACGATGGGGCAGAGCAGCGGCGGCATGTATCTGGTGGAAACACCGCGGGACGTGGCGCAATTGCAGGTGCAGGACGAACAGAATCTGGCGTATGTCACGCAGACCACCCTGTCGGTGGACGACGCCAGCGCCATCATCGCCGCGCTAAAGACCCGCTTCCCATTCATTACTGGCCCGAAGAAGGACGACATCTGCTACGCCACGCAGAACCGCCAGGACGCGGTGAAAGTGCTGGCGCAACAATGCGATCTGGTGATCGTGGTCGGTTCGCCCAACAGTTCCAACTCCAACCGGCTGCGCGAAGTGGCGCAGAATCTCGGCGTGCCGGCTTATCTGGTGGATAACGCTGCCGAGCTCAAGGGGGAATGGCTGCAAGGCAAGCTGCATGTGGGCGTCAGCGCCGGTGCTTCCGCCCCGGAAGTGCTGGTCAGGGAAGTGGTCGCACGGCTAACGGATTTGGGCGCGAGTGAGGTAAAAGAAATTGAAGGAATCGATGAAAATGTGGTGTTCCCGCTGCCGAAGTCGCTCGCCCTCTGACCGTTCGTTCCGGATCATCAACCGCTTATCCGGCAAAATCGCCGCTCATCCATGCCGGGCTGGCATTCGCCAATTCCAGGTTTGATACTGCATCTCAACTCCACTGCCTCGAAAGGGCGGCCTCATGAAATACGCTGCAAACCCGCAGGCACAAACCGGCGTCACACTGGTCGAGTTGTTGATCGTGATTGCCATTGCGGCCATTCTGGCGTCCCTGGCGGGGCCGTCTTTCACTGACTTCATCAATCGTACCCGGCAGAATTCAGTGGTCAGCCAACTCGTCAGCGATCTCAATCGTGCGCGCAGCGAGGCGATCAAGCGCAACACGCCGGTGCTGTTGTGTGAGCGTGACACTGATACCGCTTGCGCTAACACGAAAAATTGGCAAAGCGGCTGGCTGGTTTGTGTGGATGCGGACGTGGATAAGCAGTGTGACCCTGGCACCGTTATCAATCCGAACCCGCTGGTGGTGCATGCAGCCCTGCCCACTACGCTCACTCTTGTTGGTGACGTTAGCAAAGTTAAGTTCAGGCCGAATGGCAGCAGCGGTTTCGGCGCGGTAACGCTGACTGCGGGCGGTACCGGGCTTGCCGATAAAATCGTTCGGATCAGTGTGACAGGTAACATCAGCAGACCGTAGGGGGTGAAATGGACCATCGCGCGCCGACATCGATAAGCAGACAGCGGGGATTTTCGATGATCGAAATCCTGATTACGTTGGTGATCATCGCGACAGCCTTGCTGGGAACGGCTGGATTACAGTTGTATGCGATGAAAGTCGGCAAGAACAGCGAGTTCCGCACCCAGGCGATTTTTCTGGCTTCCGATCTGGCCGAGCGCATGGAAGCGAACAAGCCGGCGGCGATCACCGGTGGCTATGCGGCGAGCAGTGTGGCTGCTGCCACTGCTGTAAGCGATTGCGCCACAAACGCCTGTAATGCCGACAGTCTGGCACAGTACGACCTGAGTCAATGGGAGACTGCAGTGGTGAATTTGTTACCGGGATCGAGCTGGAATGTTTCACCTACAATTACCAATACGCCGCCCAGCGTGTCGGCGAAATATGACATCAAGTTAAGCTGGACCGATCGTGACTCCGCCATTCCCTTTGGGTACACCTTGTCGCGTACCTTGCACTACTGTCCACCCGCCGTGGCCGGCTGTACTTGAGACTATGGGGTGCTGAACCATGAAAAAATTAGAACGCCATATGACAGTAATTGCAGCTAGGGCTGCGCGGGGTTTCAGTCTGATTGAGTTGATGATTTCCATCGCCATCGGCTTGATGATTATTGCCGGCTTGGTGGGGGTGGTGACCAGCAATACCCGCAACAGCCAGACCAATGAGCGCACGGCGGAGTTGCAGGAGAACGGTCGCTACGCGATGACCCATTTGCAAACACAGTTGCGGCATGCGGATTTTCGCGGCTATACCTGGGTGCTGCCGAATACTTCCACGGTCAGCGCGACCAATGAATGCCTGACTGGTGGGGCGGCTGCCGGAAGCTTCATTAATAAGATAAGCCAAGGGGTTTGGGGCGCGAACGACAGCAATCCTTTCGCCGCGAATTGCCTTGCCGGCGGTTATGTTCAAGGGGATGTGCTGGTCGTGCGCCGGGTTGCCACCGCTGCGCTGACAGCGGGTGCTCTAGTGGCAAATAACTTGTACTTCCGCTCGACCTTTACCAAGGGTGAAATGTTTCAGGCGTCTGCCGGACAGCTTGCCACCGCTGGCGCGCCGCAAAATGTGGACGGCAGTTCGTTCGGCGAACCCTTGGCTGATTTCCTGGTGCAGCAATATGTTTATTACATCGGGCAGGGTGACTGCAACGGCGGTGGTGATGCCAACCAGAACGCCTTGTGCCGTCTCGCCTTGCAGGGGAATACCTTCGTGAAGGAATTGGTGGTGAATGGAATCGAGCAGTTGCAAGTGCAATATGGACGTACGCCATTTGGCAGCAACACCACACAGTTCTACAACGCCGATCAAATTACCTCCGATGCCGACTGGGAGGATGTCAGCTCGGTACGCATCAGTTTGCTTTCAATTAACTCCAAAGCGGAGTCCGGCTACAGCAACGGCACAAGTTACAGTCTGGGTGACTGGAACAATACTTTCAACGACAGCTTCCGTCGACAGGTGTTCACCACCACGGTGCAGTTGCGCAATTTTCATGAGTAAGGGAAACGACATGATCGCTCAAACCCAACGCGGCTCTACTTTGGTCATCAGCATGATCATGCTGGTCGTGCTGATGCTGCTTGGAGTGATGTCGATGACCACTTCGGACACTGCCTACAAGCTGGCCGGAAACCTTCAGTTTGAAAATAATGCGCTCAATAATGCCGAAGCTGCCTTGAGCGATGCCGAAAACTCGCTGAAGAATGGTGCAATTGATATCAACCATGCGCGCTTTTCTACACTCTTGCCGATGAGCGATGCGACCATCGGGTTTTATCCAAAAGGCGCGAACATCGATCCGTATAGCAGCATGACTTGGTCCGATGCCTACTCGGACTCTTCACCCGATGACGACTCGGACTCTTCACCCGATGACAACACCCAGCGCCGCATCGTGCAACTGATGTCTACGGACACGGTGCAGATTGGCGAGAATTATGTCTCCGGCATTCCGCAAAGCACGGCTTGCAACAAAATGAATACTTATGTCATTACCGCGCGCGGCACCAGTGCGCGCGATAGCACAAAACTGGTCAGGTCTTACTACAGCGTGTTAACCGCGTGTTGATGGGAGGTTTATCATGAGCGCCACAAACAAACCGTTCGTTGCAAAATCCAGATCTGTGCCGTGGCTGGCGTTATTCATGCTTGCCGGTATCGGTGCCAACGTTGCATATGCGATCAGTTCGGCCAGCACGGCGTTCACCCCGCAGGATCAGCCGGTCGGCTACGTGGCGCAGGATTCGGTCACCAATTTCAGTCTGACTTCCGGCAGCGAGCAGATCTATCGCCCCGATTACGAGCGCGAATTCTGGAGCGGCAATCTGTACGCCTATCCGGTCGATGCCAGCGGCACCATCAATTTTTCGACCGAACCCTGGATCGGCGGCGCGGCCGGGCAATTGGCCGCACAAAGTTGGGATACGGGGCGATTCATCGCCACGCGTGATGCCGCTTCTCCTTCCGCCGGCACACCTTTCCGCTACGCCAATCTGTCGGCGTCGCAGCAGGCTTATTTCCCGACTACGACGATCAATATCACCAGTTTCAGCGGCGACCAGATCGTCAGCTTCCTGCGCGGTGATCGCAGCAACGAAAGCCCGGCCGGCATGCGCAACCGTTCTACCGAAGCGAATGGCACCGGGGGGCCGACACTGGGCGACATCATCCATTCGCGTCCGTTCCATGTCGCCGATGCCACTAATCCTACCGTGTTCGTCGGTGCGAATGACGGCATGCTGCATGCCATCAACGCCGCCACCGGCGCCGAACGGTGGGCCTATGTGCCCTCCATGCTGCTGAACAAGATGGCAAAGCTGGCGAAACCCTATGGCGGTCTGACCAATCCGCACGATTATTTCGTCGATGGTGGCATCAATATTCGCAGCATCGATATTTCCGGCACGCCGACGCGCATCCTGGTCGGCAGTCTGGGTGCCGGCGGTCGCGGTCTGTACGCCCTGAACATCAATGGTGCTAGCGGACTGGTGGCGTCGAGCGACACGGATGTCGCCGGCAAGGTGCTGTGGGAGATTAGTGGCACCTCGGGCAAAGTCAATAATGCCGCCCCGACCACTGCCAATGCGTATGACAATCTGGGTTACACCTACGGCGTGCCGGCGATGGTTAAGGTCAATGCGGGTAGTGTTGATGCGGTCATTGTCGGCAACGGTTACAACGACAATCCTTTGGGGGATTATCAGGCGTATCTGTATGTGATCAATGCGGCGACCGGGCAACTGATCAGCAAAATCCAGGCGGGCAGCGGCGGCTCGGCAGCAAGTCCCAATGGTCTGTTCAATCCCGCTCCTATCGACACCAACCAGGATGGGAAAGTCGATCGTGTCTATGCCGGCGACCTCAAGGGCGCGATGTGGCGCTTCGACATTTCCAATGCCTCGGCTGCTAGTTGGAGTGTGAGCACGCTGCATACGACTTCCCCTGCGCAACCCATCACCTCCACTCCGGGTGTGGCACTCCATCCGAGCGGCGGCTTCATGGTGACATTTGGCACCGGTGCCATGCTGGATACCGCTGATACCACCGACAGCACCGTGCACTACGTGTATGGCATCTGGGATGGTGCGCCGGTCGCCAACACGAGCCTGATGTCGGCCGATCTGGAAGAGCGCAGTTATGTGGATGCCGGTTCCGGTGCCACCACCCGCGTGCGGCGCGCCCTTAACATCCAAACCCAGAATTGGACCAGCGGTGGTCACAAGGGCTGGCAGGTTGCATTGCCGGCGGGTGAAAAGTTGGTGGGTGAGGGCAGTTTCATTTCCAGCGGACGCTTCTACTTTACCGCTCATAATCCGACGATTTCCACCCTGTCCGGCGCCTCTTCCGTGACTGCGGTGAGCGTAACCGCGGGCGGCTCGGGCTATACCTCGGCCAACGTCAATTTTTCCGGCGGAGGTGGCACGGGTGCCTCTGCCGTCGCGACACTCAGCGGCGGGGTGATCACCGGCATCAAGGTAGTCTCGTCGGGTACTGGCTATACCTCGGCTCCGACGGTTACCATCACAGGGACAGGCAGCGGTGCAACAGCCACGTCCAGCTTGAGTTCCGGTACCACGGTGCAGGGCGAAAACTGGCTGATGGAGCTGGATTTCCTGACGGGCGGCAGCAAGAATTCGCCCTTCCTCGATCTGGACAACAACCAGATACTGAATAACAGCGACCGTATCCAGTACATCGCCAGCGATATCATCCCCGGCGGTTCCAGCGTGGGCGATCCGGTCCAGGGCACGGATGGCATCCCGGTCGGCAAGTTCCTGTCGTATGGCGTGATGTCGCAGCCGATTCTGGTGCAGTTGCAGACCCTCAATACCACTTTCTTCAATCGCAATGCCGACGCCATTTTTCCCGTCACCGAGGTGACCTACGGCGTGACCGGCGGCCACTTCGACGTGGATATTTTCTACAACGGCACCGGGAATCTGTGTACCACCCAGACTGGTGTCAATGTGCCCGCAGCCAAGGCGACCGCGCTGATCACGGTGGGCACCGATGGGCAGACGGCTTATCTACCGGCAACACTTGGCGCGATCACGGTGGATGGCGTAACGGTGATCCCGGAACAGACCATCACCAACATTCCCAACGGCACGGATACCAATGCCAATGCCACAACTCTCAAAAATAGTGTGACCGGGAGCTACACGGCGACGGTGGTGGGAAACGTGATCCAGATCACGGCACCGACGGCAGGTACGTCCTACAACGGCAAGGTGTTTGTTATAGGGGATGGCACTTCGTCTCCCGGCTTACCGGGTTCTCCAGGCTCTACAGGCTCACCTGCGACCTATCCGACTGGTCTGATCACTTTCAGCGGCGGGAGAACGGAGGATCAAGACCCCGGCAGCGAGATTACCGCCGATCTGGGCGGGCCGGCCAGCATCATGGTGGGTACCACCGTTGCCAAATCGACGAATATAACGATTGGCATAAACAAACGAGAGCGTAACTCCGCTGCGGCAATCGTGAGCGCGATCGGTACTGGCGGCACGATCAAAGCCTATGTGGGGGGCAGCAGCATTACGCCGACCTGTGCCGCAATGGACAATAAGTCGGTGTGCCTGCTCGACACGTCCGGCCAACCGAATGGCAGCACGGTGGCAGTCGGCACGCAGACACTCCCTGCTTCTCAGGTGTTCACGACTACGGCGACGGCGGGTGGTACGGCTAGCAGCCCTGCGGTGTCGGGGACACCCGCCACCGGCTGGAGCAATTTCAAGCCGGCCTTGAGCGTGACCACTTTCAGCGGCGGGGCGGATGCCTTGTCCAATGCGACGGTCACCCAGAGTTGCAGTTCAAAGAACGGCAATTCAGATGCGCACGTGCACCGGTACGACGACGATTATGACCGTACCGGGGTGGATATGCTGAATCCCAGCAGCGGTGCCGCGCACAAGTTGTCGAGCGCGATTACTTCCACCGCCACCAAGTACAAGGTGCTGGTGCATAACCAGTATCTCAATCCGGCGGTGAAGTTCCACATCGGCGATGCAAGCTATGAGCCCAGCCTGGATGTCGGTTATCACAAGAAAGGCGACGGCGGGTTCTACGATCAACTGATTGCCTCGACGCTGGACGTGACGGCGCTGCCAACCTATAACGGCACGTCCAATTCCACCGGTAATACCGGAACGGGATTCCAGCCGATCGGCAGTCTGGTGTTCAATATGCCGACCGATGCCTTGAGCGCCAAGGACTGGTGGGGTAGCGGCGACGTGCGCGTCGGCTTGCACCCGATCAACCCGGGCTGCGGCGGGCGCGATGGTGATAAGACTGATGGCACTGACGGCAATATGTATCAGCCAATAATCCCACCTCCGAATGGAGTAGACGGTCCCGGTATCAAGGGCTGGTCGGCTTCGACGGTTTCCATCAATTCGGTCGGGGTGCGCCACGGCGGTGCATTAACGGTGCAAATCATCAAGGACACCACGCCGCAATCGGCGCTCGAATTGAATGATCCACTGGGGCGCCCGGAATACGGCTGGCGCGTCAAGAGTGCGGATCACGCGGCTTACGTGCTGGTCGAATACACTGTGTATTGGCACTACAAAGGTTCATCGCCACAGGTATGTTATGGTGAGGCAGGCTGGACTAAAACACCTGTCCCGGATGATACGACATGTACCCCTGTTGATGATCCATCATGCAAAACATCACCGGCAGCAGGATCGACCGATCCAAAACTGGGTGATTTGAGTGGAACCAGTGGGGCGACTGTAACGGGTATAACGCGCGTAGTTGACCCGACCACCGGCGTGGTTACCATCACGATCACCTACAGTAACGGCGCACAGGCGACCATCACCCGTTCCGAGTCGGTCGATACGATCACTACCGAGACTTGCGATGCGGATGGAAATTGCGTGACGGATGTCGCGCATAAAGACACCGCTGACGCCAGTATCGTAAATGGCGGCGATGAACGCGGTACACGCGCTCACACCGGTCGCGTCTCTTGGCATGAGTTACTCAACGATTAAGGGGGATGGCATGAACAGGCATCAGCATGGTTTTACACTGGTAGAGCTGATGATCGTGGTGGTGATCGTCGGCATTTTGACCGCCATCGCCGTGCCAAGTTACAGTGGCTACAGGATCAAAAGTGCACGGGCGGCGGCGCAGACCGAGTTGCTGCAGCTGGCGAGTTTGCAGGAAAAGATATATCTCAATGCCAACGCTTACTCGCCCAACATAACTACGGCCTACGACGGCAATGCGACGGGAGGACTGGGCAAGACGAGCGGACAAACAGAGGATGGACGGTATGCCTTGTCGTTCATCGGTACCCCGCCGAACCAGACCTTCGATATCCGCGCCATCCCGGTGGCGGGTTCGGCACAGGCAGGCGATGGCTGTCTGCTGATCAAGGACAACGGCACACGCCAGTGGCATGAGGGCGACGACGCCTGCTCCCAGGCATCGCCCAAAACCTGGTGATCCAGGCGACCTCCCTCCTGACAGCGGGTTCGCCCGCTGTTTTGTTTTGCAAGAAAAGGATTTGGCGTGAGTGAAGTTTTGGTGATTGGTGCCGGCGCGCTGGGGCTGGCGACGGCGGAAGCCCTGTTGCAGAAGGGCGTCTCGGTGACCGTGCTGGAACGCGGCGAGGTCGGGCGGGAGGCGTCTTGGGCGGGGGGCGGGATTCTGTCGCCGCTGTGCCCGTGGGATTATCCGGATGAAGTCACGCGCCTGGCTTTGCGCGGGGCGGCGCGGTTCGGAGATTGGGCGCAGGCATTGCATCAAGCGACGGGTATCGATCCGGAGTTTGTGCAAAGCGGCATGCGGGTGTTGCCACCGTTCGCTGCGCAGGCCGCGCGGCAGTGGTGCGCGGCGCATGGGGTGGTTTGTCTTCCTTCGCCCGGCGGGAGGGGTGAGGATGAATCCTTGTTCCTGCCCGCCGTCGCGCAGGTGCGCAACCCGCGACTGTTGCAAGCTTTGCGCGCGCGCGTGGCGCAACTCGGCGGGCGCATCGTCGAGCAGTGCGAGGTCAAACATGTCGTTGCAGAATCCGGCCGGGTCAAGCATCTGGCGACGTCTCAAGGCGAGTTGAGCGCCGGTACTTTCATTGTCACCGCAGGCGCATGGAGCAAGGTGTTGCTGGGCGGGCATGCCCTGCAGGCGGCGATCAAGCCGATACGCGGCCAGATGCTGTTGTTCAAGTTTCCCGCGCCGCCGCTGCCGCATGTTTTGTTGCAGGGCGATTTGTATTTCATCCCGCGCCGCGACGGGCATTTGCTGGTGGGCAGCACGCTGGAGGATGTCGGCTTCGATCAATCCACCACGGAAGAGGCGCGCGCGATGTTGCTGCAACGTGCGCTGGTATTGTTGCCGGCCTTGCGGGACATGCCCGTCGTCAGGCATTGGGCGGGATTGCGTCCCGGCTCGCCCGGCAACATTCCCACCATCGGCCGTCATCCCGATTTATCCAATCTCTACCTGAACAGCGGCCACTTCCGTTACGGCGTGACGATGGCGCCGGCCAGCGTGGAAGTGTTGCTGAATGAGATAGATGGCACAGCACAACCGTTCGATGTCTCGGCCTATCGCTGGCGTTGAAGGTTGAGGGGGCGTGGTTTTGTGGGTCGGACTTCAGTCCGACAGTAAGCTGAAAAGAAGAAGGCAAACCCGTCGGGTTAAAACCCGACCCACAAGAAGCGACCTACACGTTCGTGCGCATTGCGGCGACATGGGCTCTCCGCATATAATCCGCGCCGGAACGCCGATGTAGCTCAGTTGGTAGAGCAACGCACTCGTAACGCGTAGGTCACCAGTTCGATTCCGGTCATCGGCACCATTCCTTCCTTGTTTCGCAGCGAATTGTCAGGAGCTTCAATGACTTTGCCGCATCCCGGTTCGCTCTTTTCCCGCCATAAAAAACTCATCATCGGAATTTTGCTCGCCCTTGCGCTCGCGGCGGGTTTTGCCTGGCTGTCGCGCGCCAAACCGCTTGCGGTCGTGCTGGTCGCCGTCGAACGCGGCGCGGTCGAGGCCTCGGTCAGCAACACGCGCGCCGGCACGGTGAATGCCTGCCGCCGCGCCAAAATGTCGCCCTCGGCGGGCGGCCAGATCGCTAAGTTGCACGTGAAAAAAGGCGACCGCGTGAAAAAAGGCGAGGTGCTGCTGGAGCTGTGGGACGAAGACTTGCGCGCACAGGAAAAGCTGGCGCTGGACCAGTTGAATGTCGCGCGGACGCGGGGGGAAGAGGTCTGCGTCCTGGCGCAGGTGGCGCAACGCGATGCGCTGCGCGCGCAGGAATTGCGTGAGAAAGGTTTCATCTCGGCACAGCAGCTCGACCGCACGCTGACGGAAGCCTCGGCGAAACAGTCGGCCTGCGCTTCCGCCAAGGGCGACATCGAGCAGAGCAAGTCGCGCATCGTGCTGGCGCGGGCACAACTGGAACGCATGAACCTGCGTGCGCCGTTCGACGGCGTGGTGGCAGACATCAGCGGCGAACTGGGCGAATACGCCACGCCTTCGCCGCCCGGCATCCTGACGATTCCCGCCATCGATCTGATCGACGACAGTTGCCTGTATGTAAGCGCGCCCATCGATGAGGTGGATGCGGCTAAACTGAAAATCGGCCAGCGAAGCCGCATCACCCTGGATGCGATCAAGGGGCGGACATTCGTCGGCAAGGTGCGGCGCATCGCACCTTATGTGCTGGATCTGGAAAAACAGGCGCGCACGGTGGAAGTGGAAGTCGAGTTCGACCATCCGGCTCGGGACGAGAATCTGCTGGTCGGCTACAGCGCCGATGTTGAGGTCATTCACGAGGTGCGTGAACAGGTGTTGCGCATCCCGACACAGGCGCTGCTGGAGGGCAACCGCGTTCTGCTCTACGGCAGCAAGGGCGTGCTGAAAGAACGCAAGCTGACGACCGGCCTGTCCAACTGGGAGTATGCCGAGGTCACCTCGGGTCTGGTCGCAGGCGACCGCATCGTGATATCGCTCGACCGGGAGGGCGTGAAGGCGGGAATCAAGGCCGTGCCGGAAGAAGGCAAGTCTGAAAAATGAAATTCAAAACCTCACCCCAGAGACACAGCGGCACAGAGAAAACAAACTCGGTGTTCTCTGTGCCGCTGTGGTGATATTGGGGTTTTAATGATCGAGCTGCAGAACGTCTGCCGTACCTTCATCGTCGGTGACCAGAAAGTCGATGCGCTGCGCGATATCAACCTGAGCTTCGGCGCGGGCGAATACATTTCCATCATGGGGCCGTCCGGTTCCGGCAAGTCCACCCTGCTCAACCTGCTCGGCCTGCTCGACCGGCCGACCTCCGGAATTTATTTGCTTGATGGCGGCAACGTCACAGACCTCAACGACGAGCAGCAGGCGCGCGTGCGCCGCGAAAAGATCGGTTTCGTGTTCCAGTCCTTCCATCTGGTGCCGCGCCTCACCGCCGCGCAGAACGTCGAGCTGCCGATGATCCTGGCCGGCATTGCGGCGGAAGAGCGCAAGGCGCGCGTGCAAGTGTTGATGCAGAACTACGGTCTGGCAGATCGCGCCGACCATAAACCAGACCAACTCTCCGGTGGCCAGCGCCAGCGTGTCGCCATCGCGCGCGCCACGGTGATGAATCCCACGGTGCTGCTGGCCGACGAGCCGACCGGCAATCTCGACCGCGCCACCGGCTGGGAAGTGCTCAAGCTGCTCGAAGGCTTGCGGGAGCAGGGAATTACCCTGGTGGTGGTGACGCACGATGCCGAGATCGGCGCGCGGGCACAGCGCCAGATCCACATGCTGGACGGGCGCATCGTTTCCGACGAACGGAGTAAGGTGTAGGTCGGGTTTCAACCCGACGCGGCCTGTCGGGTTGAAACCCGACCTACAGGATGAATATGAAACTCATCGATACCCTGCAGTTCGCCTCCGGCAGTTTGCGCGGCAGCCCGACACGCACACTGCTGATGATGCTGGCGATGTCCATCGGCGTGGCGGCGGTGGTGGTACTCACCGCGCTGGGCGAGGGTGCGCGGCGCTACGTGGTGAATCAGTTCTCCTCGCTCGGCACCAATCTGGTGATCGTGCTGCCCGGACGCACCGAGACTGCGGGCATCGGCCCCGGCCTGATGTCCGGCCAGACGCCGCGCGATATCACGCTGGACGATGCCGAGGCGCTGTTACGCAGCAGCGCCATCAAGCGTATCGCCCCGCTGGCCATCGGTTCCGCCAGCGTCTCGCGCGGTGCCCTGAATCGCGAAGTGGTGGTGGCCGGTTCCTCCGCCGATATGCTCGGGATACGCCACATGAGCATGGCGATTGGCTATTTTTTGCCGGTGGGCGGCCTCCACGACAGTACTTCGGTGTGCGTGCTGGGCAATGGAATCAGGCGCGAACTGTTCGGCAAAGAGCAGGCGGTGGGGCAATGGGTGCGGCTGGGCGACCGCCGTTTCCGCGTGATCGGAGTGCTGGCGTCGCAGGGAGAATCAATGGGGTTGCGCACCGACGATCTGGTCATCATCCCGGTCGCCGCCGCGCACCAGTTGTTCAACACATCCGGCCTGTTCCGCGTGCTGATCGAGGCGAAGAGCCGCGATGCCATCGAACAGGCGAAGAAGGATGCCGAGACCATCCTGGTGGAACGCCACGGCGGCGAGCGCGATGTGACCGTCATCACCCAGGATGCGGTTTTGCAGACCTTCGACCGCATCCTGGGTGCGCTGACCATGGCCGTGGGCGGTATCGCCGCGATCAGTCTGGCCGTGGCCGGGGTGCTGATCATGAACGTGATGCTGATTGCCGTGGCGCAGCGGGTGAAAGAGATCGGCCTGCTCAAGGCGCTCGGCGCGCCGGGCAATCAGATCCGCCTGCTGTTCTTTACGGAGGCGGTGCTGCTGTCCGTCATCGGCAGCATGGCCGGGCTGGTGCTGGGCTATGCCGGCAGCTTGGTCATCGGTCAAATCTATCCCAGTCTGCCGGTGTCACCACCCTGGTGGGCGGTGCTCGCGGCAACCGTGACCGCCCTCGGCACCGGCATTCTGTTCAGTGTATGGCCTGCGCGGCGCGCGGCGCGCCTCGATCCGGTGGCGGCGCTGGCAGGGAGATGAAATGCTATTTCCCGATCTGATCCGTCTTGCCACCTCCAGTTTTCTCACTTCACGGATGCGCAGTTTTCTGACCGGGTTGGGCATCGCCATCGGCATCGCGGCGGTGATCCTGCTGACTTCCATCGGCGAGGGCCTGCACCAGTTTATGCTGTCCGAATTCTCGCAGTTCGGCACCAACATCATCAGCGTGCAACCGGGCAAGACGCAGACGCAGGGCGGCAATGTCGGCATCTTTGGCTCGGTGCGTCAGGTGACACTGGAGGACGCCGATGCCCTGCGCCGTCTGCCCTATGTTGAGCATGTCAATCCCGGTCTGATGGGCAACGCCGAGGTGCGCCACGGGGGGCGCACGCGGCGCACCATGGTGCTGGGCGAGGGGCGCGATTTTGGCAGGACGTTCACCATGAAAGTGCAGAGCGGCGGCTTCTGGACTGATGCCGACGATGAGCAGGCGCGTGCGCAGGTGGTGATTGGCGCCAAGATCCGGCAGGAATTATTTGCCGGACAGAATCCGCTCGGCCAGTATCTGCGCATCGGCGGCCAGCGCTACCGCGTGGTCGGCGTGATGGAATCGAAAGGGCAGATCCTCGGTATGGACATGGACGATACGGTATTCATCCCGGCGGCGCGTGCGATGGAACTGTTCAACCGCGCCGGGCTGATGGAGGTCAACGTCAGCTACCGCGCCGATATCCCCGCCGAGACGATGATCCGGCTGATCAAGGAACGCATGATCGAGCGGCACGGGCGCGAGGATTTCACCATTATTTCGCAAGAACAGGCGCTGGAGGTGTTGAGTTCGGTGCTGGATATCCTTACCTTCGCCGTCGGCGCGCTGGGCGGTATCTCGCTGCTGGTTGGCGCGGTCGGCATCCTCACCATCATGACCATGGCGGTCACCGAGCGCACCGCCGAGATCGGCCTGTTGCGCGCATTGGGTGCACGCGAACAGCAGGTGCTGACCCTGTTCCTGGGCGAAGCCATCATGCTCTCCGCGCTCGGCGGGGTGTTTGGACTTGTCATCGGCATCGGCATCGCGCGGGGTTTGCATCTGTTTTTCCCCGCACTGCCCGTGCATACGCCGTGGCTGTATGCCGTGCTGGCCGAGTTGACCGCAATCACCATCGGTCTGGTTGCCGGCGTCGTGCCCGCCCTGCGCGCGTCCAGGCTGGACCCGGTCGAGGCCTTGCATGCGGAATAAAAAGATTATTTCCGCGTTTTCACTCTCTCCCACCGGGGGAGGGTTGGGGTGGGCGGAACACTCGTTGATATCTTCTTTGGAGTTTTTATGTTGAGTTATCGCCACGCTTTTCATGCCGGCAATCATGCCGATGTGCTCAAGCATTTCGTCGAACTGGAACTGCTGCGCCATCTCGCGCAGAAGGATAAACCGTTCTGGTACATCGATACCCACGCCGGCGCGGGCTGCTATGCGCTGGATAGCGACTATGCGGAAAAGAATGCCGAGTTCGAAGGCGGCATCGCGCGGCTGTGGGCGGTGGCGGATTTGCCCCGGCCGCTGACGGAATATGTCGCCATGGTCAGACACTTCAATCCGGATGGAGTCCTGCGTCTGTATCCGGGTTCGCCGTTGGTTGCACAGTACGCGTTGCGCACGCAGGACAAGATGCGCTTGTACGAGCTGCACCCGACGGACTATGCCATTCTCGAAGAGAACTTCGCCGGGTGCGGTTCGCGCGTATTGATGCAGAAGGCCGATGGTTTTGGCGCGCTGAAAGCACTGTTGCCGCCGCCACCGCGTCGTGCGCTGGTGCTGATCGATCCGCCGTACGAGGAAAAACAGGATTACCAGCGCGTGGTCACGGCATTGCAGGAAGGATTGAAACGGTTCGCCACCGGTACCTATGCCGTGTGGTATCCGCAACTGCAACGCAGCGAGGCGGTGCAGTTGCCCGCGGAATTGCAACGCTTTCCGGCAAAAAGTTGGCTGCACGTCGCCTTGAGCGTGCAAACGCCGTCGGCAGACGGTTTCGGCATGTACGGCAGCGGGTTGTTCATCATCAACCCGCCGTGGACCTTGCACGCCACTTTGCAGGCAGTGATGCCGCTGCTGGCGGCACGCTTGGGGCGGGATGGACAGGGCAGTTTCGTGTTGGAACAGCAGGCGGATTGAGGTAGAGTGCTACCAAGTAACACCTTTGCATTTTGATTGGAGAAAACATGGCTGCGACCACACTGAGTTCAACCACGCTCAAAGTCGATCAAGAAATCAAGGAACGGGTCAAGCGATTGGCGGAGGCGCGCCATCGCACCCCCCACCGCGTCATGCTGGATGCCATCAGCGAATATGTCGAGCGCGAAGAAAAGCGTGAGGCATTCCGCCAGCAAGGCATGCGTGCCTGGGAAGAATATCAACTCACAGGTTTGCATCTGGCGCAGGATGAAGCCGATGGATGGCTGGCCAGGCTGGAGCAGGGCGAGGATGCGGAACTGCCGGCATGCCACGTGTAGTCTGGTCGCCTGCCGCGCTGGCTGACGTGCACCGCGTGTTTCTTTTTCTGGCGAACAAAAATCTTTTGGCCGCACAGGAAGCGGTCAAGGCGATACGCCAAAGTGTCACCATCCTGGCGCAACATCCCGAAGTCGGGCGACCGATTGCAGAAATGGAACCGGAGTACAGGGAATGGCCGATTGCATTCGGCAGTAGCGGCTATGTTGTGCTGTATCGGTTCGATGGCGCCTTCGCCATTATTCTGGCGCTACGCCATCAGCGGGAAGCGGGATATTAACCCGTCAATCTCGCGTACAACCTGAAATCAAATGAAACCCGGCGGCAATACCTGCGACATCTTCTGCACCGTGGTGGATAACTACGGCGACATCGGGGTGAGCTGGCGTCTGGCACGGCAGCTCGCCAACGAGCATGGCATGGCGGTACGCCTGTGGGTGGATGAGCTGACCAGCTTTGCCCGCCTGTGTCCCGCAGTCGATGCGATGCTGGATGCGCAATATCAGCAAGCAGTTGAAGTGCGGCGCTGGCCCGCCGAGTTTCCGCCGGTCGAGCCGGCAGCGCTGGTCATCGAGGCCTTCGCCTGCCGGTTGCCGCAACGCTATGAGGCGGCGATGGCAGCGCGTGTGGACAAGCCGGTCTGGATCAATCTCGAATATCTGACTGCCGAAGACTGGGTGGAAGGCTGCCACAGACTGCCTTCGCCCCATCCAACCTTGCCGCTGACCAAATATTTCTTTTTCCCCGGTTTTACCGCCAAGACCGGCGGCCTGTTGCTGGAACACGATTTACTGGCCCGGCGCGACGCGTTTCAGTCCGATGCGGCGGCGCAAGCCGCGTTCTGGCAGGAAATGGGCGTGCCGCCGCGCCAGCCGGACGAGTTGCGCGTGTCGCTGTTCAGCTATGAGAACGAAGCGCTTGAGGCGTTGCTGTCTGCATGGGAGCACGGCACGCAGCCGGTGGTCTGTTTGTTGCCGGAGGGGCGCGCATTGCCCCAGGTGGAACAGTATTTCGGGGGCTTCCTTTCCTGTGGGTCGGACTTCAGTCCGACAAGGTTCTGCACAAAAGTCAAACCCGTCGGGTTGAAACCCGACCCACAAGTTTATGCGCGCGGCCATCTGCGCGTGCAGGTATTGCCTTTTGTGGCACAGGCGCAGTACGACGAGCTGCTGTGGGCGTGCGACATCAATTTCGTGCGCGGCGAGGATTCCTGCGTGCGGGCGCAATGGGCGGCGCGGCCTTTTGTGTGGCACATCTATCCGCAACATGACGGGGTGCATCTGGCTAAACTGGAGGCACTGCGCACGCGCTATGTGGAGGGATTGCCGGCTGACGCGGCGCTGGCCGTGAAGGGGGTTTGGGCTGCGTGGAACGGTGGTGCGGACATTGATCGGGCGTGGCCGCGATATGTGGCGGAACAGGAAAGGCTGGCGCGGCACCGCAGGGACTGGGCGCAGCGCCTGTCCGGCAACAACCTTGCGTTGAATCTGCTGGATTTTTTCCGCCAAACTGAATAGAATCCGCGCCTTCAAATTTTTGCTGTAGGCAGACTGCTATGAAAATCGCACAAGAACTCCGCGCCGGCAACGTCGTGATGGTCAACAATCAGGCACTGGTGGTGCAGAAGGCGGAATACACCCGCTCCGGTCGTAACGGTTCGGTGGTGAAGTTCAAGTTCAAGAACTTGCTCACCGACACCCCCAGCGAGGCGGTCTATCGCGCCGACGACAAGTTCGACCAGATCATCCTCGACAAGAAAGACTGCACCTACTCCTACTATGCCGACCCGATGTATGTGTTCATGGACGAAGAGTTCAACCAGTACGAAGTCGAAGCCGAGAACGTCGGTGACGCAGTGAACTATCTGACCGACGGTATGGAAGACAAGTGCGAAGTGACGTTCTACGAAGGCAAGGCGATCTCGGTCGAGCTGCCCAACACCATCGTGCGCGAGATCGAGTACACCGAGCCCGCCGTGCGCGGCGACACTTCCGGCAAGGTGATGAAGCCGGCCAAGCTGAAGGGTTCCGGCTACGAACTGCCGGTGGCGGCGTTCATCGAGATCGGCGACAAGATCGAGATCGACACCCGCAGCAACGAGTTCAGGAAACGCGCGAACTGATCCTGGTTTGATGCCGCAATAAAGAAGAGCCGCTGCGAAGCGGCTCTTTGTTTTTGTCCGCAGATTACGCAGATTGAACAGATTTCAAAATCAAAACCTGCAAAGGTTGAGCATTCATCTGCGTGAATCTGCGCACAAGTGCCTTTACAGTTTTTCGACGCTGTACACCGCCACCAGCCGGTGCGTCTCGCCCGGCGCAACGGTGACGACATTCTCCAGCGCGTTGGCGCTTTCCACGCACACCATGTCGCGGTGCAATTTCTCGCCGAAGTCGCCCATCTTCTCGGCTTTTTCCGTCCACGGGTTCCATACCACGGTGGAGCGGCTGCCTTGCTTGCGGATGCGGATGGCGCGTTTCAGGCCTTTGTCCTCGATCACGCAATCGGCCTCGGTGTTGACATACACGCGATCCACTTCGCTGCTGATCACGATGCCGTCCTGCTGCATGCGGCGCGCGGTTTCACCGACTTTGTCGTTGTACTCGCATCCTTCCAGGCCGCGTATTGTCATGTTGGCGATATCGCTGATCTGCAAATAGGTGTGCAGGGCTTCGCCCAGTTCGAACGGCTGACTGCCGGTGTTGGCGGTGACCAGTTCCACGCGCAGCGATTTGCCCACCGTAACTTCCAGTTGCACGGTCGAGGGATGCGGCCATTGTGCGCGGGTGGTGTCATTCTCGATCAGACCGAAGCGCAGAAAGGTCGAACCGTCCTCCAGTGCCTTGGTCTCAAGCAGTTCCCACGGCACGGTGCGGGCAAAGCCGTGGCCGGGCAGTTTGCTGTCGGTCTGGTGCGGGCCGAACCACGGCCAGCAGACGGGCACGCCGCCGCGGATGGATTTGCCCGGCGCGAATTTCGCATTCGGCGACAGCCAGATCACCGGTTCCTCGCCGCGCGGCTGAAAAGTGGCGACATGCGCGCCTTGCAGTACGATATTGGATATCGCGTGCGCGTTGGCCACTTCCGCGACGATCACACCGTCGGCAATTTCGCGCAGTTGCACGTGGTTTTCGATGGCATGTTGTTGGTTGAGCAAGTTTAAGACAGACATTTTCTCCTCCTTAATAAAATCAATTCTGCTCTGCGGGCGGCGAAGTTTTTAGCACTTCTTCCAACGTGGTGAGTCCGGCGGCGACCTTTTGCGCGCCGGAGATGCGCAACGGTTTCATGCCCTCGCGGTTGGCCTGTTCGCGCAGTGCTGAAATGTTGGTTTCAGTGTTGATGATTTTGCGCAGTTCCGGCGACATGAGTAGGATCTCGTAGATGCCGATACGCCCGGAATAGCCGGTCATCCGGCATTCGAGGCAGCCCTGTGGGCGCTGCAATTGCTTCGGTCTGGCCGCCTTCCACGGTGCGACCAGATGATCCCACAGTTCGTTGTCGCTATCCTGCGCCGGCTGGGGTTGTTTGCAGTGCGGGCACAGCGTGCGCACCAGGCGCTGCGCCATGATGCCCAGCAGGGTGGCGTTGATCAAATAGGACGGCACGCCAAGATCGAGCAGGCGGGTGATGGCGGAGGGCGCATCGTTGGTGTGCAAAGTGGAGAGCACCAGGTGGCCGGTGAGGGCGGCCTGGATCGCCATGTCGGCAGTCTCCAGATCGCGTATCTCGCCCACCATGATAATGTCCGGATCCTGCCGCATCAGGGCGCGTACCCCCTCGGCGAAGCCCAGATCGATGCCTGCCTGCACCTGCATCTGGTTGAACGCGGGCTCCACCATTTCGATCGGATCTTCCAGTGTGCAGACATTCACTTCCGGCGTCGCCAGACTCTTGAGCGTGGAATACAGGGTGGTGGTCTTGCCGGAACCGGTGGGGCCGGTGACGAGGATGATGCCGTTGGGTTGCGAAGTCATTTTCTGCCAGCGCGCGCGGTCATCGTCGGAAAAACCCAATTCGGAGAAGTCGCGCACCAGCACTTCCGGATCGAAGATACGCATGACCAGTTTTTCGCCAAAAGCCGTGGGCAGCGTGGAAAGACGCAGCTCGATCTCCTGCCCGTCTTCGGTGCGCGTTTTGACCCGGCCGTCCTGCGGCCGGCGTTTCTCCATCAGGTCCATGCGCCCGAGCAGTTTGATGCGGCTGGTCATTGCGGTGACAACCGACATCGGCAGTTGATGCACCTGATGCAGTACACCGTCGATGCGGAAGCGCACCAGGCCGATTTCGCGGCGGGGCTCGATGTGAATATCGGAAGCGCGCTGGTCGAAAGCGTACTGCCACAGCCAGTCCACGATGTGCACGATGTGCTGGTCGTCGGCGTCGAACTGTTTCTTGGTCTTGCCCAGTTCGACCAGTTGCTCGAACGAGGCGAGGTTGGAGGAGCTTGTCGTGGCCCTGGTTGCGCTCTTCACCGAGCGCGCCAGATTGTAAAACTCGACCAGGTAGCGGTTGATGTCGGTCGGCGAAGAGATCACCCGGCGGATGTTTTTGCGCGAGGTGTGTTCAAGCGTGCTTTCCCACGCGCGCAGGAAGGGTTCGGCCGTCGCCACCACCAGATCATCGTCCTCGATGCGAATCGGCATGATGGCGAAGCGGTTGGCATAATCGATCGACATCAGGTCGGTGAGGTTGGAAAAGTCGATCTTGAGGGGGTCGATGTGAAAATACTCCAGCCCGAATTTCTTTGCCATCCACTCGGTCAGAAACTCCAGCGTGAGTTTGCGGTGGTGGGGGGTTTGCGATTTCCAACCCCTGTCGGAGATGACCGTCAGCGGATGTGTATCCTCCCGGTGGATGCGGCGCTCGGCAATGAGCGCATCGGCATCGGACTGGCTGACCATGCCGTCGGTAACCAGCAGACCGAGCAATTCGGCGAGTTTGAGTTTGTGATCTGCGGCTTGTTGTGCAGCCATGTTCACGATCCCGCGTAACGGCAATGATTGTTTGCCGTTAAATTATTGGTGGTGGGGTGCAACCCCGTATCAATTCGATTCTCTGCAACGCGCACTAGCCACTAAAGGCGGGTGCGGAAACTTGCAAGAACCCCTTGTCTGTGCAGCATCTTATCAGGAATTCCCTTGGTTGTTTTACCAGCGGTAGAGTGGTTGCGGACGCGGGTTTAATTGCGCGTTTGGGAATTGAACCCGGGCCCATCTCATTATGTTGAAAGTTAGAGCCGCATCTTTATCGGCAGAGTTAATTTTGAAATTGCCCGCTTCAGTTTCTGGCGAAGTGAATTAGGGGTTCAAATTGCCCCTGATCTGCAGCTCGTAATGCAACGAGGTAACGATTGCGAACATCGCCAGGTGTTGCCAAAGATGCACCACCCCAAGTAAATCTGGGCTGTCCAAGTTGCATGACGAGCATGTCAGCCATCAAGCGTGCGTGACGTCCATTGCCGTTAGGAAACGCGTGAATCCAAACCAACTGATGATGGAATCGCACGGCCAACTCGTCAGGACCAAATACTTTGTGTTCAATCTGGTACTGAGTGTTCTCAAGCAAGTTACGCATCTTCACCGTGACTTGATTCCAGTCAACCCCGATGTTTTTATTGCTAGACCGGAATGTGCCAGCCCATCGCCAAGTCTTATCGAACATCTTGCGGTGCAATTCACGAACGAAGCCTTCATCGAGTAAGTTGCGTTTTTTCTGGCGTGAAGCCCAATGAGCTCCCTGCAAAATATTTGCCTCCTCCCAAGCGTTTAGATCTGCCTGAGTGGTGATGTGTGTCGGCACGAGTCCGGCAGCCTCGTCAGGATCAAGCGGGGTGGCTCCTGTTGCGTATTGAAATTCCATTAGTAGCGCCTCACCACAACTCTCTGCGCGAGCCGTCGAGTATTTCTTTAGCCAGCAATTCTATTTGAACATCGCTCAATGAGCCTTTTACCAACTGGTCTTCCAGCGACATAGAGTGCGAAACTGGGCGTATGCGTTCACGGGCGACCTCTGTAGCCCTATCCCGCAAGCGCTGCTCCAGCGATGTTCGAGGGACAAGTGCATACTGCAATTCACAATCAAGCGCTTGAGCAAGTTTGCGCAAGCTAGCGAGCGTGATCGCATCATCGGCTTCTGCCTTTTCTAGTTTGCGAACACCTGCTGGGGACATTCCCAAGCGTCGTGCAAATGCCGATGCCGACATTCCTAGCGCATCACGGATGGCATGTACCCAGCCTGCCTGTGGGCGCGCAGGCAGAGCGCTCGCCCGCCAGTTGGCGAGCAGCGTGTCCATTTGTCGCAGTTGAAGTTCTCGAAATCGCTTATTCATGATACTCAAAGGTTCTGTTGTGTGATGCAAATCGTAACCTATAGGATTCATAAAAGCAATAAATATAAAATCTATAGGTTTTATATGAATATTGAAAAAAGAACCCAAAGGTTGTGCATGTCTATTTTTTAGGTGGCCTAAGTCACTTATGGGCACCTCTAATAATCGATTTTCTGTACCCAGCCAAACAAAGAAGTGGCCTCGGTATTTCGGACAGCGCGTTAAGTGGTAGCCTTGCCCAACCCAAGCCGTGAAGATCACGGCAACCAGAGGAGCAAGCGCATGAGAAGGACGAGAAGGAATCACGCACCGGGATTCAAGGCCAAGGTGGCAATCGCCGCAATCAAGGGCGACAGGACACTGGCGGAGCTGGCTGAACAGTTCGAGGTTCACCCCAACCAAGTCTCCGAATGGAAGCAGAAACTGCAAGAATCGGCTGCCGACGTTTTTGGCAGTGGCCCAAGAACCAAAGCGGTCGAACCCGACCTCAAGGTACTCCACGCCAAGATCGGGCAGCTTACGCTGGAGAATGATTTTTTAGAAAGCGCGCTCACCAAGGCGGGATTGCTGAGCGCAAAGAGATGATCGACCGAACCCACGAACTGCCGCTGGTGCGTCAATGCCAGATACTGGAGCTGGCGCGCTCAACGGCTTACTACCAACCGGTTCCGCTGTCCCCCGAAGAGCTTGCGCTGATGCGCCGCATCGACGAACTGCATCTGGAGCACCCCTTCGCCGGTGCCCGGATGCTGTCCAAGCTGCTCAAACGCGAAGGGAAGCCGGTCGGGCGCCGCCGTGTGTCCACGCTAATGGAACGGATGGGCATCCATGCGCTGTATCGCAAGCCCAACACCAGCAAGCGCCACCCGGCGCATCGCATCTATCCCTACCTGCTGCGGAATCTGACCATCACCCGCTCCAACCACGTCTGGGCGGCTGACATCACCTACATTCCGATGAAACGAGGTTTCGTCTATCTGTTCGCCGTCATCGACTGGGCAAGCCGTAGAGTGCTGTCGTGGCGGCTGTCCAACACCCTGGCCACCGACTTCTGCAAGGAGGCAGTGGAGGAAGCAATCAACCGCTACGGCAAACCGGAAATCTTCAACACCGACCAGGGCTGCCAGTTCACCAGCCTCGATTTCACCGGTCTACTGAAAGATAACGGCATCCAGGTTAGCATGGACGGCAAAGGCTGCTGGCGGGACAACGTGTTCGTCGAGCGGCTGTGGAAGAGCGTGAAATACGAAGAGGTTTACCTGCACGCCTACGACAGCGTGAGCGATGCAAAGCGGGGCTTGGAGAAATACTTCAGGTTCTACAACCAGAACAGACCTCACACGGCGCTTGACGACAAAACGCCGGATGAGTTCTACTTCGACAACCTGCCTGCAATGCAAAAAGCAGCGTAGGCTTTAACCGCAAGGCTTCCACTTAAGAAATGGAAAAAACTGTCCAACCAAGCGGAGCCACTTCTGTGTTCGGTCACGTCCGGCTGCTTTTATGATTGTCCTTTGCGATTAGCTCGAGATGTAGTTCCCTCCGCCAACCAATTGCCATATCAAACCGTATCAATTCGTCCGCGTGTAATTTATTGAAAAATTGAGGGATAAAATTTTCAACATGCGGACTTTGCGGTTGGGCGGCTGGTAGGGGCAGGAGAGAATAATGGCACGGAGAGAGAAAATTGTGACCAAAACGTGACCGAATGGCGTTGATGGAAGTCCGCAGGAGTTCGCACACCCCCCCACGAACACACGGCAATACACAAGAAAAAAGGCCAACGGAGAACCGTTGACCTTCTTTAATTGGTGGGGCGGGGACAACCGAACTGCCTTTAACCAAAGGCATTGTGTGATGCGATGGATTGAAATACCCGCATTGATACCCACATGCCCAGTTGATCCGGAATAAATGTTGTTTGATATTTTACCACAGTAGTGTCCGGTTAAAAGTCGAACAAATTTAGCTGGTTAGCTAAAGTTGTCTGTTCTGTGAGTTGATCGCCCCCTAACAAAGCCTGATCCAGCGGGGTTTTCTCAAAAACAGACACCGAAAGAATCTGTAGCAGCGAGTAGAGCGAGGCATCCAATTGAAGCTCCTTTTTAACGATGGCGATCAGCACATACGTTGCGACAGCGCACCAGATTTGCGTCTTCACGGCGTTCTCGCTGTTGCCGATGAAACGCTTGATGCGCAGATGCTGTGACGGGTGGGCGGGGTCGCCCCACGCCCCCTGCGAGCCGCCGAAGGGGCGATTGGGTGCAGGTTCGCCCGACCCCACTGGTCGTTGCCTTGCATGCCGACCGTTCATTGAAGACTGATTTTGATTTTTTTATGCGTTAAGCAAAAAAACATTTTTTTGGAATTACAATTCACCGAACTCTGGCATTCCTTGTAGAAGCATCGCGCCGCTCCGCGAACATAAGTTGAGCGTCCTTTCTGCCCGTGCGCGTAGCCGACCAGACTACGAAGCATCAGTCCAAATAAATTCGGGGACACCAACCTTTAATTTGAAGGGGTGTTTCTATGCCGAATTTTGAATCAAGTTTGCTGAATAAGAATGATGTGCTTGGGCTGACCAGCCTGAGTAATACGACGTTGTACAAGTTGGTCAGCCTAAATCTATTTCCTCGCCCCGTGTCGATCCGTGGAACGCGACGTGTCGCATGGCGGCATTCCGATGTTCAGCGGTGGCTTTCTGATCAGAAATCGGTCTAGCTTGGTGGTGGGGGTTATTCGATTGAGAAGATGGAGCAAGTCGTGTCCGCAGTCCCTGCTGACCATCCCCGATGGGGATGACTTGCTCACTCCCCGTTGGGTCGTTCGAGGGCTTCGCCCATGGAGGAACTTCAGATGGATTTAGATTTTGATTCGAAGCGGAAACAGGATCGAATTCCTGTTGAACAGGTGCGAATAGTTCAAGTGAAGGTGATGTTGAATGTTGAGGAAGTTTTGGTTCTGGATGGAGCTCGCGAGAACTCCAGACTTTCGCGAGCAGAAGCCATGCGTGCACTTGCATTTAATCGGAAGATCGAGCGCGCTCCAGTTGTTCCGGAAGTGAATCTGAATCTCGCCAGAGAACTTGGTCGCGCACTTGGAAATTTGGCAACGGTGGCCACGGTTATGCGAGCAGGAAAGTTTGTGGAACTTGAGGACGTGAAGTATCAGCTCACTGAGCTGCAAAAAACATTGAGAGGCGCGAAATGACGATTGGAAAAACGGGGAATCGTATCGTCGATCGATTAGCAAAGGACAAGGCCAGAAACCAGGCTGAAGAGCGAAAGGCAGTCGAGTCTGCAAAGAAGGCAGGGCGACGCGGCAAGGGCGGAAAATTTAGAGGGGCTGGAAAAGCCGGAAGGGCGGCAGCGCGGCGACCAGCAAAAGGAATTTCCGCCAAGTACATCGGCAAGGCAGGGAGCGCGGGAAAGGTTGTTAATTACGGACTGAAGGAAGGCGCGGAACTGATCGCCTCGAATTGCGGGTTTGATATTCCGACGATCTCAGCAGGCCTCGCACCTCGTCTCAGAAAAGACATCCAAAAGCAGATTGTCAGAATGTCATTTTCAACGCCTTCGACATCGGGGAAGGCAACATCCAACAAGTGGCGTGATCGCGTGGATTTCATCCGGTCGAAATTGGGTATCGATGACTCATTTTCATACTGCGCTTCTCGGCATACTGATGCGGAGCACGATCACATTCATTTGGACTTCAATCGGGTAAGTGATGTCGGTGAACTTTGGAGCGACAGTCTCATCGGTTTGCGGCTTGCCAAGCTTGAGCAACAAATTGAACATAAGTTTGCTTTGAAGCTTACTCGCAGAGAGGATTTCGTCACCCACGGAAACATAAATAAGAAATCCGTAGAGCGCGCCCAGCGACTTCAAGAGCAACCAGCTTTTTCCGTTATTCAGACCGCAATTAAAGCGGCCGCGCAAGGCAAGCCTGATGTTCTGACTTTTATTCAGAGAATGGCTGATTGCGGCATTGCCGTACGGCCGAACTTGAAACAGTTCGAGCTGAACGGATTTGGTTATCGGTACGGTTATCAAAAGTTCACTGGAAAGCAGCTTGGATTGAACTGGACTGAGCTAAAGGAGATGGTCATCTATGAGCCGAATGAGCACCTTGAAATTCTTGCCGACATCAAACGAGAAATTGATGCGGGAACTGCGAGACCTGACAGCGCGGGATTTGGCACGTCGACAGAGATTAGAGTCACTAACGGCGAACAGGCTTCTGTGGAAAGAAGCAGTAGCGCAGAGGGAGATAAAAATCGAGACGCTAAACCAAAAAGTCAAAAATTTAATTCTGGAAATAGAGAGATTCCGGAATCGTCAACACATCTTTCAGCTAGTTATATTCTTGCTGGGTTGCATCGTCGTTTGGCAGATCGTCGAGCCCGATTTATTCGGCTCTCAGAGCGTCTCAAGGCCGAGTACGAAGGTAATGCCATCGCAGAGCGTTTCCGTGCAGCGCTAGACCCTGCAATGACGGACTCTGAGGTCGCTCAGTTATTTCTAAAGAAAGAGTTCGGCTCTGCGGCGGCGCGCAGTTTGGTTGAGGTGCATCTCGTTTTATCAAAGGATGAGCTACGGGCAGTCTTGCTGCCCTACCAAGCGGTTATCAAAACCGAGGAGGAGCACGCCAAAAGGATGTCCGAGGCAGAGCGGCAATCGACAGCGCCAACGACCAAGCCGAGTGTGGGAGATTTGCCATCCATGTAGCCGTCTGGGTCGAGGCGGTGGTGGCGGCACCGCTGTGGGCGTTTGCGCACTTGGATACAGAAGGTGATGGGTTGGGGCAGCGGACGCAGACGGGTTATCTGTTCTTGGTGAACGTACTATTCAGGCCGGCATTGATGGTGGTAGGATTGCTACTGGCAGCCAAAATGGCCGACCTGCTGACGGATATGGTGATACAGATGTTTCCGATCATCATGGCTAATGCGAGCTCGGATAGCTGGACGGGGGTCATCAAGATCGTGGCGTATATTTCCGCTTTCGTGATCATCCTGCAGATGGTGATCAGTCTTTCCTTCGGGATGATTCGCTTCGTACCGGATCAGGTCTTGGGCTGGATCGGCGGCAACATGGTGAACAGCGTCGGCGCACAGTCCGAAGACATCGCAGGAGGCGCGGCCAAGAATGCGTTTGCAGGACGTAGTTCGATAACCGGCGCGGCGGATCGTGCCGGTAAGGATCGACAGGCGCGCGGGAAGAATAAAATAAAACAAATGCTTGAAGAAGATTCACCGCTGCAGGCGAATCGTACCGGCGGTAACGCTGGCGGCGGCGGTACCAAAATTCGTTAATCAAGGATAGGAGACGACAATGGCATTTGATCCAGCTTCATTTGGTGGGGGTTACGGCGCAGGGCAGGGAGCCGGACAACGTGCGGCGTATGACGCCGAGCTGGCGACGATGGACGCGGAGATCGACGCCCTAAAGGCTCGTAACAAGGCTAAGGCTCTGCAGAACGATGTCCAAAACAAGTGGATCCCGTACGGGGTGCAGTTGCGTGCGAGCCTGATGGCAGGTCGGGTGGAGAAAAATCATCTGATCGCAGCGCTTAAGGCGGGTGATCCCACCAGTGTGGAGCGTATCGCGCAGGAAGCCGACAAGCTGTCGGATGTCGAATACGCTCGTCTGACCGCCTCCAACTCGAAGGAATTGCGCGAGGTGAATGACATCGTCAAGGCGGAGGCGGAGGCGGGGCGGCTGGATAAGTGAGGGTGGTTTGGCTACCGTTCACTACGCTCACTGGCGCGTCGCACGGCTCCTTGCATGCTAACCGTTCGCGTTGCTCACTGGCGCGCTACGCTTGCATGGAGGGAGGTTGGGGTAGGGCGGCGGTACTCTCTAACCCGCCTTTCGAGAAGAAGAACGGACACCCTTGGTGTCCGTTTTGCATTGGCGATCAAGCCCGTAATGGAATGACTTGTGCCCCCGATTTTAGCTGGTCAAGGTAGTCCGACCAGTGCTGCATCATCTTTCGTCTTTCATCCAGTCTGAGCAGGTGTGTTTCACGTTTGTAGGCGGCTCGAACCTGATCCTGATCGGCATGGGCGAGTTGTAATTCAATGAGTCGAACGTCATAGCCCAATTGCTCAAGATTGGTGGATGCCAAAGCGCGGAATCCGTGGGCGGTCATTTCTTCCTTTGTGTACCCCATCCGGCGCAGAGCGGCCAGTAAAGCCACATCGGAAAGGCACCGCGTGAGTGCGCGCGGCGAAGGGAATAGAAAGTCGCTTTGATGTAGTGTGCGCAGCTCTTCAAGAAGGCTGGTCGCATGGGTCGATAGCGGCACGACGTGGGGACGTTTTGCCTTCATGCGGCCTGCGGGAATCGTCCACAGCGAATTCGGCAAATCAAACTCTTCCCATTTGGCTTGCCTGAGTTCGCCAGGGCGGACAAAGAGGAGGGGGGCGAGCTTGAGCGCAAGGCGCACAACCTCGCTGCCCTTGTAGTCGTCTATGTTGCGCAGCAGGGCTCCGATTTCTTTGGGGTCGGTGATGGCGCCCAAGTGCGTTTCACGGGCTGGCGGTAACGCGCCTCGCAAGTCGGCGGTAATGTCGCGCTCCGCGCGTCCTGTGGCAATGGCATACCTCCAAATCTGTCCGCAGTTCTGGTGCAGTCGGTGGGCGGTCTCTAGGGCACCGCGCGCCTCGACTTTGCGCAGCACCATCAGCAATGCGACGGGGGTGACGGCGGCGATTCCCGTGGTGCCGAGATGTGGGTACAGATCGCGTTCCAGTCGGCGGGATATTTTTGAGGCGTGGCTCTCTACCCACTGACTGCCGAATTTTTCAAACCACTCGCGTGAAACGCTTTCCACCGTGTCGAGGGGGGCGGCATTGCGAGTCCGTTCTTGTGCTTTCTGGCGCTTGTCCGCCATGGGGTCAATGTCGTTGGCAAGCTGCTGCCGCAGCTCGAAGGCTTTGACTCGCGCCGTGGCGAGTGAAATCACAGGATATCGTCCGATGGAGAACGTCTTTTCTTTGCCGTCTACTCGGTAGCGCAGCCACCAGAGTTTCGTGCCGCTGGGTTTGACTACCAAGGCCAGTCCGTCACCATCCGATAGCTTGATTTGTTTGTCGCTGGGTTTGGTTGCCTGAATGAGTTTGTCGTTTAGTTTTCCCATGATTTTCACCTTGTGTGGGTATCGCCGATACCCACAGTATCTCAAACTGTGGGTATTTATCCTAATCGATACCCACAGAATGGACGGGTGTTGGGGGTGCTTTACGAATGCGCGCGGACGTTGGCGAAATAATAAATAAATTCACATATCATTGATTAAATAGGAAAAACAATTCATTTTTGATACAAAAAAGCCACCGCGAAGGGTGGCTTTTTTGTTGCTGTTGGTGGAGGCGGGGGGAATTGAACCCCCGTCCGCGAGTCCTCTACAGACAGTTCTACATACTTAGTCAGGTTATTTGATTTTATCCGGCAGACGCCAACCGACAGGCTGCCATCGGACGAGTCACCTAAGTTTAATGCGGTGCAAAGTGACCCTGCACAACACGATTCCGTGTAAATGACCTCACTCATCGCGGCCTTGCGGCCTTGAGCCCCTCCACGGAAAGCAGGGTGTGAGGTCTAACCGGTTAAGCGGCTAGAGCGTACTTTTCGTCGTTTGCGACTATTGGTTTTCCAGCTGATTTACGAGGTGGCGGGTCCTCGGTATGCCCTGCGCTGCTTTGTAACCCACGTCGAAGCCAGGTCGCCCCCGGTTCGGTTTGTTACTTTGCGGCGGGGATTGTAGCAGTTTGCCGGGGTGGAGTGTTCTGCATGAAGCGGGCGAAATGGCGGTCGGCTTTGGTGGCGGTGGAGAACCAGTCGAGCAGGAGCAACTCGATACGGTAGGCGAGATAGCGCTGATTGTGGCAACCCGCGCGCACCTGACTTTGCAGATCACCGAGATTGGCCGAGAAATGCCGGTGTTCCTGGGTGTGACTGGCGGCAAAGGGGTAGTCGTGTTCGCGCATCATGGCCTCTTCGAGGGGAAAGAGTTCGGCGCAATGCCGGTGCAGGAATGCAAACAGGTCGTCAAAGTCGACAGGCTCGTTTTGCCGCACCTGTACGGCATGCTGATTGACCCGTTGCAGCAGCGCCTGGTGGGCACCGTCGATACGCTCGATGCCGGTTTTGAATTCATCTTTCCATAACATGGGCGCGTCGAGTTCGCCGGTGCCGAAGTGATGCTGAGAGGACTGATATTCACGGCAGCGCTCAAGATAAATGCGGGTCGGAACATCTTCCGGGCAGATTTCGGCGCAGCGCTCGAAACGAGGCAGCGCCAAGGCGATGTCTTTGAGGTGGTAGTAGGCGACAGCCTGTTCAAAATCTTCGCGGGTTTTGGATTTCAGCTGGCGCAAACGAGGCGGATCGGTGTCGAACGCTTCGTAGATGGAGAGCGGCTGCGCTTTTCCTTTGACCCGCAGGCGGTCAAGAAACCTCAGGCGGTAGGCGGCCGGGTCGTTCAGGTCGTACAGGGTGTTGTGGCTGATCAGGAGCGGGGTGTTGTAAAGCTTGGTCGCCGCTTCCAGACGCGCGGCCAGATTGACCGCATCGCCGATCACTGTGCTATCCATGCGGTTGACGCCGCCGACGGTGCCAATCATTACCATGCCGCTGTTCAGACCGATGCCGATGCGGATCGGCTGGTAACCCGCGCGTTGCCGTCCCGCGTTGTAGTAGGCCAGCCGTTCCAGCATGCCGATGGCGCCTCTCAGCGCTTCATCCGCGCCTTTTGCGAACAGAGCCATGATGGCGTCGCCGATGTATTTGTCGATGATGCCGTGGTGGCGGCTGATCACCGGTTCCATCTGGCTCAGGTAGGAGTTGATAAATTCAAAGTTTTCCGCCGGCGTCATGGTTTCCGACAATTGGGTGAAATCGCGGATGTCGGAGAACAGGATGGTCATCTTGCGTTCCACCTGATCACCGAGTTTGACATCGACGATGCTTTTGGCCTGCAACAGGCTGAGTAATTGGTGCGGCACCAGTCTGCTATACGCGGTCTCTGTTTGTTGCAGCAGGGCGAGCGCCTGCTGGTGGGCGATGATGACCTTGTGCAGGATAGCCTGAATATCGTCCGCGCCGGGGAGTGCGGGGCCGCTGTTTTCTTCCTCGCTCATATCCTTTTGCCTTGGGTTGGCGCGGCCATCATACCGGCTTCGGCGTGTCAGAGTGACAGGTAACGCAGCAGGGCGAAAGGCGTCTGCACGCTGCCGGCGGCAGGCCAGTCGCGCAATTCGGTATTGGCGGCGAGATAGCCATAAGCGGCGATGACGCCGATCATGTTGGCGGCCTGCGCGGCCTGCATGTCGCGCAGGTCATCGCCCAGGTAGAGGCAGCGCCGGGTATCTACCCCCATCAATTCGGCGGCATACAGCAACGGCGCGGGATGTGGTTTCGCTTCAGCGCAGGTGTCGCCGCTGACCAGGCATGCCGCGCGCGTGGCGTAACCGAGTTTTTCCACTAGTGGCACAGTGTAGCGGTGCGGCTTGTTGGTGACGATGCCCCATGGCATGTCGCGCTGATCGAGTTCGGCGACCAGAGCGGAGATGCCGGGAAAGACTTTGCTGCGGTCGCACAGGTGGGCCTGGTAGTGTTGCAGGAAAGCTTCCCGCAATGGCTCGTAGTCGGGTGCGCCGGGTTCGATGCCGAGTCCGAGTTTGAGCAGGCCGCGCGAGCCGTGCGAGGCTTGCGGGCGAATGACTTCCAGCGGCAGGGGAGCAAGGTCACGCAGCGCGCGCACATGGTTCAGCGCCTCGCCCAGATCGGGTGCGGTGTCGGCAAACGTGCCGTCGAGATCGAAGAGGACGGCATCAACCACGTTGGCTGGCGAGTAAATAGTTGACGCTGGTGTCGCGTCCGAGCGAGTAGGACTTGTCCAGCGGGTTGTAACTCATGCCCGTCACCTCGCTTACCCCAAGTCCGGCATTGCGGCACCATTGCGCCAATTCGGAGGGTTTGATGAACTTGGCGTAGTCGTGGGTGCCGCGCGGCAGCAGATTGAGCACGTATTCCGCGCCGATGATGGCGAACAGATAGGACTTCGGGTTGCGATTGAGAGTAGAGAAGAACACGTGACCGCCCGGTTTCACCAGTTTTGCGCAGGCGGCGACGATGGCAGCGGGGTCGGGTACATGTTCCAGCATCTCCATGCAGGTCACCACGTCGTAGTGGGCGGGGCGTTCTTCGGCCAGGGATTCCGCCGCGACTTTGCGGTATTCCACCTGCTTGCTGCTCTCCAGCAGGTGCAGCTTGGCGACGCTCAACGATTTGTCGGCGAGGTCGATGCCGGTCACCGTGGCGCCGGCGTCCGCCAGTGCTTCGCTCAAAATACCGCCGCCGCAACCGACATCCAGGACTGTCTTGCCCGCAAGCGACACGGCGCGGTCGATATACCCCAGACGCAGCGGGTTGATCTGGTGCAAAGGCTTGAACTCGCTGTTCGGGTCCCACCACTTGTGGGCGAGTTGCGAAAATTTTTCCAGTTCAATGGGATCGGCGTTAGACATGGTGTTTGACCGCGTAGAGGATGGTTGCGTGGAATGTAGCAAAACCGCGCCAAATTAAAAAGAGTTGTTTGTCCTATTGACCGTTGAGCGACGAGTGGATACGGTGCAGAACCCTGTCGAGCACCTTCAAATCATGCCATCCTGCCAGTTATTCCAGGCGCCCTTTTCGCCGCAATGATCGACTTTCCCATCATCCGCTGGAACGAAGGGGGCGAAGAAAGATCGGCACGCTGGCGTTCTGAAGCGGGCACGCCGCCGCCCAAACGGGTGGAAGTGGCCGATGATCACATTACCGCAGATACCGCTTATCGCCTGGCCTGCGAAGGGACTGCGCTGCTGTGGCGCGGCGACTTCCAGAACGCGCGCCAATTGTTGCAGGCGATGGCGCGCCGGGCGGACGCCCGGCCGCGAAAAGCCAAACCACAACCTGCCACGCCCAAGGACGCATTCAATCTGCACCGCCTGGCCCAATCGCAGCGCGCCCGTGCCCTGGGCATGTTGCTACTGCCGTTCGAGGCCGGCCACAGCATCCCGTTGCGCCGCGCGCCCGATGTGCGCGCCGCTTGCGCCGAGGCTTATGGCATGGCGATAGAGCCGTATATCGCCTCGCTGCGCGGGCTGCAAGGTTTGATCGGCGCCCACGAGTGGCGTAAGAACGGCGTCGAGATCCCGGCGCTGCGCGCGCGCATCCATCCCCACTACGGCGTGTTCGCCCCGATACGCGGCGAGTATGTCGGGCTGGTGAACGATGCGCCGTTGCCCGCATCGTTGAAGAGTATGCCCGTGGCATTCGACATCGGTACCGGCACCGGCGTGCTGGCGGCCGTGCTGGCGAAGCGCGGCATCCGGCGCATCGTCGCCACCGATCAAGACCCGCGTGCACTCGACTGTGCCAAGGAGAACTTGGGCAGACTGGGTTACGCCGCGCAGGTGGAAGTGGTGCAGGCCGACCTTTTTCCCGCAGGACGCGCCTCACTTATTGTGTGCAACCCGCCATGGGTTCCCGCCCGCCCCAGTTCCCCGCTCGATGCTGCCATCTTCGACCCCGAGAGTCGCATGTTGCGCGGCTTCCTCGTTGGGCTGGCGGCACATCTGGCGGTGGGCGGAGAAGGCTGGCTGATCCTCTCCGATCTGGCCGAACATCTGGGTTTGCGCACGCGTGACGAATTATTGGCGGCCATTGATGCGGCGGGGTTGAAGGTGCTGGGCAGGCTGGATGTAAAACCGGATCATCCGCGCGTTGCGGATACCCGCGATGCGCTCCATGCGGCGCGCGCGGCAGAGATGACTTCGCTGTGGCGGTTGGCGGTTGAGGAGGTTGCCCCGGTTGCAGGAATGGCCGCCCACCCCTGATGCGGTGTGGCGTTGCTGCGCAAGCAGCCGATTGCGGGAGCGATCGCTTGCAGCCCTTCCCGCACCGCCGGCTCCGCCGCACCGTGTCAGGGCTGCGGTCGCGACACGTTACTGCGCAAGCAGCCGATTGCGGGAGCGATCGCTTGCAGCCCTTCCCGCACCGCCGGCTCCGCCGCACCGTGTCAGGGCTGCTCTGTGCTAGAATGCGCCCTTGGTTTTTGTACCACTTCAGCTTATTAATAGGTCGCACATGGAACAACAATTCGCCAAAGAAACCCTGCCGGTCAGCCTTGAAGAAGAGATGCGCAAGTCTTACCTCGATTATGCGATGAGCGTGATCGTGGGACGTGCGTTGCCGGACGTGCGCGATGGTCTGAAGCCGGTGCATCGCCGCGTGCTGTTCGCGATGCACGAGCTTAACAACGACTGGAACCGTGCTTACAAGAAATCGGCGCGTATCGTCGGTGATGTGATCGGTAAATACCACCCGCACGGCGACACGGCGGTGTACGACACCATCGTGCGCATGGCGCAGGATTTTTCGCTGCGCTACACGCTGGTGGACGGCCAGGGCAACTTCGGTTCGGTCGATGGCGACAATGCGGCGGCGATGCGTTACACCGAAATCCGCATGGCGAAGATCGCGCACCAGTTGCTGGAAGATCTCGACAAGGAGACGGTGGATTTCGGCCCGAACTATGACGGTTCCGAGCACGAGCCACTGGTGTTTCCGGCGCGCTTCCCCAATCTGCTGGTGAACGGTTCTTCCGGCATTGCGGTGGGCATGGCGACCAATATTCCGCCGCATAACATGACCGAGGTGGTGGATGCTTGTCTCGCGTTGCTACGCAACCCCGAGATGGACATCGAAGAGTTGATCGAGCTGGTGCCGGCACCGGATTTTCCCACCGCCGGTTTCATCTATGGTCTGGCCGGGGTGAAGGAAGGCTACCGCACCGGGCGCGGCCGTGTGGTGATGCGCGCCCGCACCCACTTCGAGGATATCGGCAAGGGCGATCGCCAGGCCATCATCATCGACGAGCTGCCGTATCAGGTGAATAAAGCCAGTCTGCTGATGAAGATCGGCGAGATGGTGCGCGAGAAGACGCTGGAAGGCATCTCCGAAATCCGCGACGAATCGGACAAGTCCGGGATGCGCGCGGTGATCGAGCTGAAGCGCGGCGAGAACGCCGACGTGATCCTGAACAAGCTGTACAAAGCCACCCAGATGCAGGACAGTTTCGGCATCAACATGGTCGCCATCGTCGATGGCCAGCCGAAGCTGCTGAACCTCAAACAAGTCATCCAGGCTTTTCTGCGTCACCGGCGCGAAGTGGTCACCCGCCGCACCATTTTTGAATTGCGCAAGGCGCGCGAGCGCGGCCATATTCTGGAAGGTCTGGCGGTCGCCTTGTCCAATGTGGACGAGATCATCGCGCTGATCAAGGCGGCGCCGACCCCCGCCGATGCCAAGCGTGACCTGATGGCGCGCGGCTGGCGCTCGTCGCTGGTCGAGGATATGTTGAGCCGCGTCAACGCGGCCTCGCGCCCGGAAGGGCTGGCGCCGGAATTCGGCATGTTGCAGGACAGGGGATATTTTCTTTCCGACGCACAGGCGCAGGCGATTCTGGAATTGCGCCTGCAACGCCTGACCGGCCTGGAGCAGGACAAGATCGTCGGCGAATACCGCGAAGTGATGGACAGGATCGCCGACCTGCTCGACATTCTGGCCCGGCCGGAACGCGTCACCCAGATCATCTCCGACGAACTGGTAACGATCCGCGCGCAGTTTGGCGACGCGCGCCGCAGCGAGATCATCACCCACACGCAGGACATGAGCATGGAAGACCTGATCGCGCCGGAAGACGTGGTGGTCACCCTGTCCCACAGCGGCTACATGAAGGCGCAGAAACTGGACGAATACCGCGCGCAGAAACGCGGCGGGCGCGGCAAGCAGGCGGCATCGACCAAGGAAGACGATTTCGTCGACAACCTGTTCATCGCCAATACCCACGATTACATCCTGTGCTTCTCCAACCGCGGCCGCGTCTATTGGCTTAAGGTGTATGAAGTGCCGCAGGGCACGCGCATCAGCCGCGGCAAGCCCATCGTCAACCTGCTGCCGCTGGAGGCGGGCGAGCAGATCAACGCGATTCTGCCGGTGAGCCAGTTTGCCGACGACCAGTTTGTGTTCTTCGCCACCAGCGACGGCACGGTGAAGAAAACGCCGCTGTCGGATTTTGCCAACCCGCGCGCCAAGGGGATCATCGCCATCAATCTGGACGAGGGCGATTTCCTCATCGGGGTGGCGCTGACGGATGGGAAACACGATGTGATGATGTTTTCCGACGAGGGCAAGGCCGTGCGCTTCGACGAGAACGACGTGCGCTCGATGGGGCGCGTGACGCGCGGGGTGCGCGGCATGAACCTGGCCAAGGGCGGCAAGGTGATTGCCTTGCTGGTGGCCGAGAACGAGCAGCAGAGCGTGCTGACCGCAACCGAGAACGGCTACGGCAAGCGCACGCCGATTACCGAATACACCCGCCACGGACGCGGCACGCAGGGCATGATCGCGATCCAGACTTCCGGGCGCAACGGCAAGGTGGTGGCCGCGACGCTGGTCGATCAGGACGACGAGATTATGCTGATCGGCACCAACGGCGTGCTGATCCGCACCCGGGTGAAAGAAATCCGCGAGATGAGCCGCGCCACCCAGGGCGTGACCCTGATCAATCTGGACGATGGCGACAAACTGGCGGGTTTGAGCCGCATCGCAGAGCCGGAAGAGGTATCCGAATAAAACTTAATCGCGAGAGGAAGCAGCATGACGATCTATAACTTCAGCGCAGGACCGGCAGTGTTGCCGAAGGCAGTGTTGCAGCAGGCGCAGGCGGAATTGCTCGACTGGCACGGAAGCGGCATGTCGGTGATGGAGATGTCGCACCGCGGCAAGGAATACATGGGCATCCATGCGCAGGCCGAAGCCGATCTGCGCGAGTTGATGGGTATTCCGGCCAATTACAAGGTGCTGTTCCTGCAGGGCGGCGCGCATTTGCAGTTCTCGATGATTCCGCTGAACCTGTTGCGCGGCAAGCTTTCCGCCGATTACGTCAACACCGGTGCCTGGTCGAAAAAGGCGATCGGCGAGGCGAAAAAATTCTGCAACGTGAACGTGGTGGCGGACAACAAGGACGAGAACTGCACCTACGTGCCGGCTTTCAATACATGGAAGCTGGACAAGGATGCGGCCTATCTCCATTACACGCCGAACGAGACCATCGGCGGCGTCGAGTTCAACTGGATTCCCAATACCGGAGAAGTGCCGCTGGTGGCGGATATGTCCTCCAACATCCTGTCGCGCCCGGTCGATGTGTGGAAATACGGGCTGATCTATGCCGGCGCGCAGAAGAACATCGGTCCGGCCGGTTTGACCATCGTCATCGCGCGCGAAGATCTGATCGGACACGCCGACCCGCGTCTGCCCACCATGCTGGACTATCGGCCGCACGCCGAGGCGGAATCGATGTACAACACACCGCCAACCTTTGCCATCTACATGGCGGGACTGGTGTTCCAGTGGCTGAAAAGGAACGGCGGCATAGGCGCAATGGAGCAGGCCAATATCGCCAAGGCGAACCTGTTGTATGCGGCGATCGACCGCAGCAACGGTTTCTACCATTGCCCGGTGAACCGGGCCGACCGCTCGCGCATGAACGTGCCGTTTACGTTGAAGGATGCGGTGCTGGATGGCGATTTCCTCAAGCAGGCGGATGCGCGCGGGCTGCTGCAACTGAAGGGGCACCGTTCCGTCGGCGGTATGCGCGCCTCGATCTACAACGCGATGCCTTTGGACGGCGTGCAGGCATTGGTCGATTTCATGAACGAATTTGCGCAAAGCAAAAACTGATCGTGGCCGCCGACATGGCTAAAACTTTCCACGTTCTCACGCTCAACAAAATCTCGGCGGCAGGCTTGAAGCGCCTCCCCGCGGAGCGTTATGTCACGGGCAACGACATCGCCAAACCCGATGCCATTCTGGTGCGTTCGCACAACATGCTGGAGATGGAGATTCCCGCCAGTGTGCTGGCCATCGCGCGCGCCGGGGCGGGAACCAACAATGTGCCGGTGCGGCAAATGAGCGCGCGCGGCGTGCCGGTATTCAACGCGCCGGGCGCGAATGCCAATGCGGTGAAGGAACTGGTCATCAGCGGCATGTTGCTGGCCTCGCGCAACATCGTGCCGGCGCTGCGTTTCACTGCCGCGCTGCAGGGCGATGATGCGGCCATGCACAAACAGGTCGAGGACGGCAAGAAAGCCTTTGCCGGCACCGAGCTGGGCGGGCGCACCGTGGGTATCATCGGTCTCGGCGCAATCGGGCGCCTGGTGGCGAATGCGGCGATCGGCCTCGGCATGAAAGTGATCGGTTTTGATCCGGAGATCACGGTCGAGGCGGCGTGGAGTTTGTCCTCGCAGGTGCGCAAGGCGCACAGTCTGGAAGATTTGCTCAAGCACAGCGATTTCGTCACCCTGCATGTGCCCCTGCTGGAGGCGACGCGCAATCTGATCGACGACCAGCGGGTGGCGGCGATGAAATCCGGTGCCGTGTTGCTCAATTTCTCGCGCGACGGCATTGTCAACGAGGCGGCGGTGCTGGCCGCTCTCGCGGCGCAACATCTGCGCTACTACGTATGCGATTTTCCGAGCAACCGGACGCTCGGCCACGACCGCATCATTGCCTTGCCGCATCTGGGTGCTTCGACCGCCGAGGCGGAAGAGAATTGCGCGGTGATGGTGGCGGAGCAATTGCGCGAGTATCTGGAGCACGGCAACCTCGGCAACAGCGTGAATTTCCCTTCGGTCGCCATGCCGCGCGAGTCGGCCTTCCGTCTGGCGGTGGCGAATGCCAATGTGCCGAACATGCTGGGGCAGATTTCCAGCGCACTGGCGGCGGCCGGTTTCAACATCCGCAACATGATGAATAAGTCGCGCGGCGAAATGGCCTACACCCTGGTGGATATCGACAGCGCCGCACCGGACAAACTGATCGCGCAGATTGCGGCGATTGCCGGCGTGCTCAAGGTGCGCGCGTTGCCGCTGGAGAGCGATGCATGAGCGATGAGCTGAAGCATTGCCGCGCGCAGATCGACCGGCTGGACGACGAGTTGCTGCGCCTGATCAATCAACGCGCCGAACTGGCGCAACGGATCGGGCATGCCAAAGGCGGCGAGACGGTGTTGCGGCCGGAACGTGAAGCGCAGATTTTGCAGCGGCTATTGTCGGCAAATCACGGCCCCTTGTCCGCCGCCGCCGTGAGAGAAGTCTTCACCGAAATCATTTCGCACTGCCGCGCGCTGGAAGCGCCGCTGCGCGTGGCGTATCTCGGGCCGCACGGCACTTTCAGCGAGGCGGCGGTGTTCCAGCGTTTCGGCCAGGCGACGGAGGGCGTTCCCGCCGATTCCATCGACGGCGTGTTCGCGGCGGTGGAAAGCGGCACGGCCAGTTACGGCATGGTGCCGGTGGAAAATTCGACCGAGGGCGCGATCGGTCGCACGCTCGATTTGCTGCTCGACAGCGATCTGAATATCTGCGGCGAGGTGCTGCTGCAGGTGCATCAGTGCCTGCTGTCGAACGAGAACGAGCCGGCGCTGATCCGCAAAGTGTATTCGCACCCGCAATCGTTCGGCCAATGCCAGGGCTGGCTTAACAAACATCTGTCGCAGGCGGAACGCATCACCGCTTCCAGCAATGCCGATGCCGCGCGTCTGGCGGCGGAAGAATCATTCGCCGCAGCGGTGGCGGGTGAACAGGCAGCGGCGAATTTCAAACTCAAGGTGCTGGCGCGCAACATCGAAGACGACGCGCGCAACACCACGCGCTTTCTGGTCATTGGCAAGCAGCACATTGCGCCTTCCGGCCGCGACAAGACTTCGCTCGTGATGTCGGCGCCGAACCGGCCCGGCGCGGTGCATGAGTTGCTGCTGCCGCTGGCGCAGCATGGCGTGTCGATGAGCAAACTGGAATCGCGCCCGTCGCGCACCGGGCTGTGGGAGTATGTGTTCTATGTGGACATCGAAGGCCATCAAACCGAGCCGGAAGTCGCGGCTGCATTGGCGCAACTGAAGCAAATTGCCGCCTTCGTCAAGGTGCTGGGTTCATATCCTGTGGCTGTTTAGCCAAAACCAAAACCTTTATCCGCAGATTACACAGATTACGCAGATTTTTATGCGCAGATTTGAAGACGGTTAGTTCACTCAATAAGTGAATGTATTTGATAAAAGGAATTGGGTTTTTTAATCTGTGGAATCTGTGTAATCTGCGGATAAAAAAGTTTTTAGTTTTTCAATCAAGGTATCAAATGAATTACTGTGATTTGGCACCTCCTTACATCCGCGCCATCGCGCCTTACCAGCCGGGCAAGCCGATTGCCGAGCTGGAGCGCGAGCTGGGCATCAGCGGCATCGTCAAATTGGCCTCCAACGAGAACCCTTTGGGCGCCAGTCCTGCCGCAGTGGCGGCGATGCAGGAAGCGATCAAGACCATCGCGCTGTATCCCGACGGCAACGGTTTCGGGCTGAAAGACGCGCTGCACAAACGCTATGGTGTGGCGCATGCCAACATCACGCTGGGCAACGGCTCGAATGATTTGCTGGAACTCGCGGCGCGCGCCTTCCTCACGCCGGGCGACAAGGTGGTGTATTCGGCGCATGCGTTTGCGGTGTATGCCCTGGCGACCCAGGCGGTGGGGGCGACGGGCATCAGCGTGCCCGCCGCAAAAGATTTTGGGCACGATCTGTCGGCCATGCTTGAAGCCGCCAAAGAAAACAAGGCAAAAATCGTTTTCATCGCCAACCCGAATAACCCGACCGGCACTTTTTTGTCGGGTGCCGCACTGCACGATTTTTTGCGCCAGTTGCCGGCCGACATCCTGCTGGTGCTGGACGAGGCGTACAACGAATACCTGCCGGAAGACAAGCGCTACGACAGCGTGAGCTGGTTGCGGGAATTTCCCAACCTCATCATCTCGCGCACCTTCTCCAAAGCTTACGGCTTGGCCGGCCTGCGTGTCGGTTACGCGCTGGCGGACGAGCAGGTGACGGATATGATGAATCGCGTGCGCCAGCCGTTCAACGTCAACAGTGTGGCGCAGGCGGCGGCGACCGCCGCGTTGCGCGATGTGTCGTTTGTGAAGCGCACTTTTGAACTGAACCAGCGCGGCATGGCGCAACTCACCGAAGGCTTGAACAAGCTGGGGTTGGAAACCATCCCGTCGTTCGGTAACTTTTTGGCGTTCCGCATCGGTGGCGCCACCGCGATGTACCGACGCTTGCTTGAACTGGGCGTGATCGTGCGCCCGATCGCGAACTATGACATGCCGGACTGGCTGCGTGTGAGCATCGGTCTGGAAAGTGAAAATGCGAAATTTTTGAATGCGCTGAAACAGGCCTTAAGCGAAAAAATCGCGTAGCGTTCGTTTGCTCCCTCGCCCGCGTGCGGGAGAGGGTTGGGGTGAGGGAACGGGCATAAATTAACCAGGGGTTGGCATATTGTCCAATGCCCTTTTTGGAGAGATTAAATGATTATCGTAATGGGCAGGGAAGTCACCGATGCACAAATCGCGGCCGTGACCAAAAAACTGGAGACGGCGGGGTTGAAGGCCAACATCTCGCGCGGGGTCGAGCGCACGGTGATCGGCGCGATCGGCGACGAGCGCCAGTTGACGCCGGAAATGTTCACGCCGTTGCCGGGGGTGGAAATGGCGATGCACATCGCCAAGCAGTACAAGATCGTGTCGCGCGAATCGCACAAGCAGGACAGCATTATCGATATCGGCGGCATCCCGCTCGGCGGCAAGCAAATCCAGATCATTGCCGGCCCCTGCTCGGTGGAGACGCAGACGCAAATGGACCTGTCGGCGAAATTCGTGCACGAGGCGGGCTGCCGCCTGATGCGCGGCGGCGCGTTCAAGCCGCGCACCAGCCCCTATTCTTTCCAGGGGCACGGTGAAGAAGGCCTGGATATGTTTCGCAAGGCGGCGGACAAATTCAAACTGCCGATCGTCACCGAACTGATGGATGCGCGCCAGCTCGATCTCTTCCTTAAATACGACGTGGATGTGATCCAGATCGGCACCCGCAATATGCAGAACTTCGATCTGCTCAAGGCGGTCGGTCGCACCAACAAGCCGGTCATCCTCAAGCGCGGCATGTCCGCCACCATCAGCGAATGGCTGATGTCGGCGGAATACATCGCGGCCGGCGGCAACCACAACATCATTTTCTGCGAACGCGGCATTCGCACCTTCGAGACCGCTTACCGCAACGTGCTGGACGTGACCGCGATTCCGGTGCTGAAAAAAGAAACCCATCTGCCGGTGATCATCGATCCCTCGCATGCCGGGGGCAAGGCGTGGATGGTGCCGGCATTGTCGCAGGCGGCCATTGCGGCGGGGGCGGACGGTCTGCTGATCGAGATGCACCCGACCCCGTGCGAGGCGTGGTGTGATGCCGATCAGGCGCTGACACCGGACGAGTTGAAGAAACTCATGGGTACGCTGGGCGCCATCGCCGGAGCGATCGGGCGCACGCTGTAAGCCATGCCCGCCCTGCGCAAAGTCGTCATCTTTGGTGTCGGATTGATCGGCGGGTCGTTCGCGCTGGCCCTGCGTAAGGCGGGAGCTGTCGGTGAGGTGGTCGGTTTCGGGCGCAGCGCGACGACGCTGGAATCTGCAAAACGGTTAGGCATTCTTGACCGCATCGGCAGCCACGCGGCGGCGGAAGTGGGCGATGCGGATTTGGTTCTGCTTGCCACCCCGGTGGCACAGATGGCGGATGTTTTTGCGCGCATCGCGCCGCATCTGGGGGCGCAGACGCTGATTACCGACGGCGGCAGTACCAAGGGCGATGTGGTGGCGGCGGCGCGCGCCAATCTCGGAGACAAACTCACTCGGTTCGTTCCGGCGCATCCGATCGCGGGGGCTGAACTGTCCGGGCCGCAAGCCGCCGTGGCAGAACTTTATGCGGGCAAGAAAGTCGTGCTCACGCCCTTGCCGGAGAATGCGCCCGAGGCGGTGGCGCGGGTGCGCCAGGCATGGGAATTGTGCGGTGCGCAAGTCAGCGAACTGACGCCGCAACAGCACGACGAGGTGTTCGCCGCCGTTAGCCATTTGCCGCACCTGCTCTCGTTTGCCCTGGTGCATGACATCGCACAACGCGACAACCGCGAGCAGTTGCTGTCCTTTGCCGCCAGCGGCTTCCGTGATTTCACCCGCATCGCAGCCAGTTCGCCGGAGATGTGGCGCGACATTTGCATGGCCAACCGCGAAGTGTTATTTGATGAGCTGGGCCTTTACATACAGGAGCTGGAAAGTTTGCATGCGGCGTTGGCGGATGCAGATGCCGAAAAACTTGAAGAAGTGTTCAGCGAAGCGCGCAAAGTGCGCAGTGCCTGGACGCAACAATAACCGACACTCCCCCGCGCATGTCCGAGCACGAATTTCTTGAGCTTCCCCCTTTGATGTCCGCGCACGGCAGCGTGCGCCTGCCCGGCTCGAAGAGCATCTCCAACCGCGTGTTGCTGCTGGCGGCCCTGGCCGAGGGCGTGACGGTTGTGCGCGACCTGCTGCATTCGGATGACACTGAACGCATGCTGGATGCGCTGCGCGCACTGGGTGTGGAGGTGGGGTCGCTGGGTGATAACACTTACCGGGTCGTCGGCTGTGGTGGCAACTTTCCCAACAAGGATGCGAAGCTGTTCCTGGGCAATGCCGGCACCGCCTTCCGTCCGTTGACCGCGGCACTGGCTTTGTCCGGCGGCAGCTATGAATTGTCCGGTGTGCCGCGCATGCACGAGCGACCCATCGGTGATCTGGTGGATGCCTTGCGCCAGCTCGGTGCAGAGATCCGCTATCTCGGCAATGCAGGTTTTCCGCCGTTGCAAATCAAGCCCGCGAATCTGGCGGGCGATACGGTGCAGGTGCGCGGCGATGTGTCGAGCCAGTTCCTCACCGGCCTGCTGATGGCGTTGCCGTTGCTTGGCCGCACGGTGCAGGTCGAGGTGGTGGGAGTGCTGATTTCCAAGCCCTACATCGAGATTACCCTGGCGATGATGGCGCGCTTCGGGGTGAAGGTGCAGCGTGGACACGGTGATGCGGAGCATTCTGGTGCGGGACATGCTGCCCAGCGCCCCCTCCCGCAATCGGGCCTCACGGCTAACGTGTCGGGGGGGCAAAGAAAAGAATGGCAGCGTTTCGTGGTGTTCGGCGGTCAGCGCTATGTGTCACCCGGTGAGCTCCATGTCGAAGGGGATGCCTCATCTGCCTCATATTTCCTGGCGGCGGGTGCAATCGGCGGCGGGCCGGTGCGTGTCGAAGGCGTGGGTAAATACAGTGTGCAGGGCGATGTGCGTTTCGCCGAGGCGCTGGCAAAGATGGGCGCGGTGGTGGCGATGGGCGATAACTGGATCGAGGCGAAGGCATCCGGCAAGCTCAAGGCCATCGACCTTGATTGCAACCCCATCCCGGATGCGGCGATGACCTTGGCGGTGGCGGCACTCTTCGCTGACGGCAGCACAACCTTACGCAACATTGCCAGTTGGCGGGTAAAGGAAACCGACCGGATCACGGCGATGGCGACGGAATTGCGCAAGCTCGGCGCGACAGTGGAGGAGGGGGAAGATTACCTGCGCATCACGCCGCCCGCGCAGCTCCGGCACGCGGCGATCGATACCTACGACGACCACCGCATGGCGATGTGTTTCTCGCTGGCTGCATTCGGCGGGGCGGGGGTGCGCATCAACGATCCATCATGTGTGGCAAAAACTTTTCCGGACTATTTTAAAATGTTTAAGCAAATCAGCACCCCCGTTTCGGTCATCGCCATCGATGGCCCTTCCGCCTCCGGCAAGGGCACGGTGGCACAACGTGTGGCCGAGGCCTTGGGCTGGCATTACCTCGACAGCGGCGCGCTGTATCGGCTGCTTGGGCTGGCGGCACAACGTCACGGCGTGGCGCCGGACGACGAGGCGGGGCTGGCGGCACTGGCGAATGGGGTGGATATTTGTTTCGAGCAGGGCGACACATGGCTGGACGGGGAGAAAGTCGGTGACGAATTGCGCACCGAGGAAGCCGGTTTTGCAGCCTCTAAAATCGCGGTTTTGCCCGGGGTGCGCGCGGCTTTGCTTGATAAACAACGGGCTTTCCGCCGTGCGCCGGGGCTGGTGGCGGACGGGCGGGATATGGCGTCAGTGGTGTTTCCGGACGCGGTGCTGAAGATATTCCTCACCGCCAGCGCCGAAGCGCGCGCCGAACGCCGATATAAGCAGTTGAAAGAGAAAGGGATGGGTGCTAATATCGCCGCCCTTTTGCAGGATATACAGGCGCGCGACGAACGGGATATGCAACGCAGCGTGGCGCCCCTGCAACAGGCGCAAGGTGCAAGTCTGCTGGATACGACGCCGCTGAACATCGAGCAGGCCGTCGATGCGGTGCTGACACGATACCGTGCAGTGAATTGAAATTCGCGTAGCGATACCTTTGCTTCCTCGCCCGCTGGCGGGAGAGGATTGAGGAGAGGGTAACGGGCAACGAATTTGATAGTAAGAGCGGGTAAGTTCCATGCCCGTTGTGTTAGGCCCCGTCTGACTCTCCGTCATCCGGGTTGATAAACGAACCCCCGTGTTTTGCGGGATAATCTGAAAGTAGATCGAAAATGACCGCTGTCGCCGAAATGGAAAGTTTTGCCTCCCTGTTTGAAGAAAGCCTGAACCGCAAGGAAATGCGCGCAGGTGAACTGATCACCGCCCAAGTCGTTCGCGTCGAGCAGAACGTGGTCGTGGTCAATGCCGGACTGAAGTCCGAAAGTTATATCCCCGTCGAAGAATTCAAGGACGCAGCGGGCAATATCGAAGTCAAGGCTGGCGACTTCACTACTGTTGCGATCGAGTCGCTTGAGAACGGTTACGGCGAGACGCGCTTGTCGCGTGAGAAGGCCAAGCGCCTTGCAGCCTGGATCGATCTGGAACAAGCGATGGAAGAAGGCCGCATCGTCGAAGGTTACGTCAGCGGCAAGGTCAAGGGCGGTCTGACAGCGATGGTCAACGGCATCCGTGCCTTCCTGCCTGGTTCGCTGGTGGACATTCGCCCGGTCAAGGACACCACGCCGTTCGAAAACAAGACCATGGAACTCAAGGTCATCAAGCTGGATCGCAAGCGCAACAACGTGGTGGTGTCGCGCCGCGCCGTGCTGGAAGAAACCATGGGTGCGGATCGTGAATCCCTGCTGGAAAACCTGAAGGAAGGTGCGATTGTCAAGGGTATCGTCAAGAACATCACCGACTACGGCGCGTTCGTTGATTTGGGCGGTATCGATGGCTTGCTGCACATCACCGATCTGGCATGGCGCCGCGTCAAGCATCCGTCCGAGGTGCTGACCGTGGGCGACGAGATTGAGGCCAAGATCCTCAAGTTCGACCAGGAAAAGAACCGCGTTTCCCTCGGCATCAAGCAGATGGGCGACGATCCGTGGAATGGTCTGGCCCGCCGCTACCCGCAAGGAACACGCCTGTTCGGCAAGGTGACCAACCTGACCGACTACGGTTCGTTCGTCGAGATCGAGCAGGGCATCGAAGGTCTGGTGCACGTGTCCGAGATGGATTGGACCAACAAGAACGTGCATCCGTCCAAGGTTGTGGCGCTCGGCGACGAAGTCGAAGTGATGATCCTCGAAATCGACGAACAGCGTCGCCGCATCTCTCTGGGCATGAAGCAGTGCAAGTCCAATCCGTGGGATGACTTCGCCGCCAACCACCAGAAGGGTGACAAGGTCAAGGGCGCGATCAAGTCGATCACCGATTTCGGCGTGTTCATCGGTCTGGACGGCGGTATCGACGGCCTGGTGCATCTATCCGACCTGTCGTGGAGCGTCCCCGGCGAAGAAGCCGTGCGCAACTACAAGAAGGGCGATGATCTGGAAGCGGTCGTGCTGGCCATAGATGTGGAGCGCGAGCGCATCTCGCTCGGCATCAAGCAACTGGAAGGGGATCCGTTCGGCGGTTTCGTGACCGGCCATGACAAGGGCGCAATCGTTAACGGGGTGGTCAAGTCTCTGGATGCCAAGGGTGCAGTGGTGATGCTGGACGGCGATGTCGAAGCCTATCTGAAAGCCTCCGAAGTCTCGGTGGATCGCGTGGAAGACATCCGCAACCACCTGAAGGAAGGCGATACGGTCAAGGCGGTGATCATCAACGTGGATCGCAAGAACCGTGGTATCAATCTTTCCATCAAGGCGCTGGACAAGGCCGATACGGCGGCGGCGATGCAGAAGTTCGCGGCGGATAACACCAGCGCTTCCGGTACTACCAATCTGGGCGCGCTGCTCAAGGCCAAGATGGATTCCAGCAAGGCTGACGCGCAGTAACAAGGAGTGACCGGCATGACACGTTCCGACCTAATCGCCAAGCTGGCAGCCCGTCATCCGCAGTTGTTGGGCAAGGATGCCGAGCTGTCGGTCAAGGTTATTCTGGATAGCATGGCGGCGACGCTGGCACAGGGCGGGCGTATCGAGATTCGGGGCTTTGGCAGTTTTGCCCTGAACTACCGCCCGCCCCGCCTCGGGCGCAATCCCAAGTCGGGCGACAAGGTGCAGGTGCCGCCCAAGTATGTGCCGCACTTCAAGGCCGGCAAGGAGTTGCGGGAACGTGTGGATTACCCGCGGGTTTGAGCCGGATTGGCAATCCAAGATTGGCGGCGCATCGCGAGGTGCGCCGCCATTTTTTCGGGGTTCGTGCTATCTTTCCCCGTAGGTATTTAAGAAAGGAATGGTGATGGGTCTGGTAGCCTGGTTGTTGCGAATTGTGGTGTTTTTGCTGCTGCTCAGTTTCGCCCTTAAAAATAATGATCCGGTCACGCTGCGTTATTATTTTGGCTATGCGTGGACGACGACGCAGGTTGTGGCGCTGCTGGTTTTCTTTGCGCTTGGTATGCTGTTTGGTGTTCTGGCGATGGTGCAACCCTGGTTTCGCGCGCGCCGCGAGCTGGCGCACAGTGAGGGCGCTTTGCGCGCGGCACGGCAGGCGGCAGCGGAAGAAACCCGGCCGGAACCGGTTCCTGAAAAATAAAAGAAGATGGATTTTGAACCCTGGATGCTGCTGGCCTTCCCGCTCTTTTTCGGCATGGGCTGGCTGGCGGCGCGCATCGACATCAAGGAATTGCTGACTGAATCGAGCGCTTTGCCGCGCTCTTATTTTGATGGCCTGAACTTTCTCCTCAACGAACAGCAGGACCAGGCGATCGAGGCGTTCATCGAGGTGGTCAAAGTCGATCCGCAAACGATAGAGCTGCACTTTGCGCTGGGCAGCCTGTTCCGGCGCCGGGGCGAAGTGGATCGCGCCATCCGCATGCACCTCAATCTGGTTGAACGCCCCGATCTGGAGGAAGAAAGAAAACAACAGGCCTTGTTCGAGCTGGCACAGGATTATCTGAAGGGAGGCATTCTCGACCGCGCGGAAGACGCATTGCAGCGTCTGCGCGGTACTGAATATGAAAAGCCGGCCGCAGAATTTCTGCTCGATCTTTACCAGAAGGAAAAGGAATGGCTGAAAGCGATCGACGTCGGCCGCCGTCTTGAAGCGTTGACCGGGGAATCGCGGGGGCACCTGGCAGCCTTTTTCTATTGCGAGTTGGCAGCCCCTGAATTGGCGAAAAATCGGGACGAGGCGGCGTTTGCACACCTGGAGCAGGCGCTCACTGCCGATCCGAAAAATGTGCGCGCCAGCATCATGCTGGGGGATGCCGCGCTGGCTGCGGGCCGGGTGGCGGATGCTGTCGGGTACTGGAAAAACATTGAAAAGCAAAACCCGGAATATCTGCCGCTGGTGGCTGAGCGTTTGTTGGCGGCGCACCGGCAAATGGGCGACGGGGAGTCGGGGGAAACGCTGTTGCGCGGCTGGCTGCAACAGTATCCGTCGCTCGACCTGATGAATGTCTTGTTCGGCGCGGTGGTGGCGCGGGCCGGTGCCCTGGCCGCCTATCAGCTGGTGCGCGACGAACTGCGGCGCAACCCCAGCCTGCTCGGATTGGAAAAACTGCTGGAGGCGCAACTGCTGTCCTACCACGGCGAACGCCGCGGCGACCTCGAGCTGGTCAAGAGTCTGATCCATGACCGCACACGCAGTCTCGGCATGTACCGCTGCAGCCATTGCGGCTTCAAGGCGCGCCAGTTTTACTGGCATTGCCCGGCTTGCCACAGCTGGGACACCTACCGCCCGCGCCGCACCGAAGAAACCGGAGTTACCCCATGAACAATCCTAGAATCATTGTTGCGCTTGATTATCCGCAGGCCGCGCCCGCGCTGGCACTGGCGCATCGTCTGCAACCCGCGCTATGCCGTCTCAAGGTGGGCAAGGAGTTGTTCACCGCCGCCGGCCCGCAACTGGTCGGGCAATTGCAGCGGATGGGTTTCGAGGTATTCCTCGACCTGAAATTTCACGACATCCCGAACACCGCCGCGCAGGCTTGCAAAGCCGCCGCGTCGCTCGGGGTGTGGATGGTCAATGTGCACGCGCTGGGTGGCCGGCGCATGCTGGAGGCGGCGCGGGAGGCATTGGCGAATATTGAACGGCGTCCCAAACTGATCGCGGTGACGGTGCTCACCAGCATGGCGCAGGAAGACTTGCACGGCATCGGCATCAGCGCGACGCCGGCCGAGCTGGTGCTGCGATTGGCGCGCTTGACGCGCGACAGCGGACTGGACGGGGTGGTCTGCTCGGCGCAGGAGGCTGTCGGCTTGCGCGCCGAATGCGGCGCCGGTTTCTGTCTGGTCACACCGGGCATTCGTTCCGCCGACGCGGCCGCCGATGACCAATCGCGCATCATGACACCGCGCGCCGCGCTGGACGCGGGTGCAAGCTATCTGGTCATCGGCCGGCCGATCACCCGGGCCGCCGATCCGCTGGCTGTACTCGAACAGATTACAAATGATACGGGAGTCGGGGCATGAATCTGCCGACCTTCGACAAGGCGCGCATTCTGGTGGTCGGCGACGTGATGCTGGACCGCTACTGGTTCGGTGACGTGACCCGCATTTCACCGGAAGCGCCGGTGCCTGTGCTCAAGGTGAGCCGGGTGGAAGAACGTCCCGGCGGCGCGGCCAACGTGGCACGCAACATCGCCGAACTGGGCGCGCACTGCACCCTGTTGTCGGTGGTGGGGGTGGACGAAGCGGGCGATTGTCTGCAGGGCCTGCTGTCCGGTCAGGACAGGATAGATGCCATGCTGCACCGCGACGACACCGTTTCCACTATCGTCAAGTTGCGCGCCATCGCGCGCCAGCAACAATTGCTGCGCATCGATTTTGAGACCCCCCCCTGCCACGAAGTGTTGCAAGCCAAACTGGCCGATTTCAGCACCCGCTTGCCGCAGTGCGATGTGGTGCTGTTGTCCGATTATGGCAAAGGCGGGCTGACCCACATCGCCGAGATGATCCGGCTGGCGCGCGCGGCGGGCAAGCCGGTGCTGGTCGATCCCAAGGGCGACGACTATGCGCGCTACCGGGGCGCGACTCTGCTCACGCCCAACCGCAGCGAATTCCGCGCGGTGGTCGGCGCGTGGAAGAACGAGGCCGAAATGACTGCCAAAGCGCAAAAGTTGCGCATCGGGCTCGGTCTGGAATCGCTGCTGGTCACGCGCAGCGAGGAAGGCATGTCTCTGTTCCGCGAACAAGAGGTGCTGCACGAGCCGACGCTGGCGCGCGAAGTGTTCGACGTCAGCGGCGCGGGGGATACCGTGATTGCGGGGCTGGCGGTGATGCTGGCGAGCGGGGCAACGATGGCCGATGCGGTGCGCGTCGCCAACCGCGCAGCCGGGATCGTGGTGGCCAAGCTGGGCACGGCGACTGTTTCGCGGGCGGAAATTGTGGAGAGTATGGGGGGGTGATATGTATTACGTGGTGACGGGCGCAGCCGGTTTTATTGGATCGAATTTGGTCAAGGCGCTGAACGGGCGCGGCGCGACCAATATCATCGCAGTTGATAATTTGAGTAAGGCTGACAAGTTCAGAAATCTGGCCGATTGCGAGATTGCCGACTTTCTCGACAAGGAAGATTTCATCGGGCGTCTGGTGGGCGGCGACTTCGACGGCGAGATTTCCGTCGTGCTGCATCAGGGCGCGTGCTCCGACACCATGGAGAGCGACGGCCGCTACATGATGCAGAACAACTATCGCTATTCGCTGGATATTCTGGACTATTGCCAGTGCGAGGGGGTGCCATTGCTGTATGCCTCTTCCGCCTCGGTCTATGGCGGCGGCGGCGCTTTCAGGGAAAGCCGCGAATACGAGTCGCCGCTCAACGTGTATGCCTATTCCAAATTCCTGTTTGATCAGGTCGTGCGCCGCCGCTGGAGCGAGCGCACCGCGCAGATTGCCGGTTTCCGTTATTTCAATGTGTATGGCCCGCGCGAGCAACACAAAGGGCGCATGGCGTCGGTAGCGTTCCACTTTTTCAACCAGTATCGCGCCGACGGTTGCGTGAAACTGTTCGAGGGCTGCGACGGTTATCCCGATGGCGGGCAGCGGCGCGATTTCGTTTCGGTGGAGGACGTGGTCAAGGTCAACCTGCACTTTCTCGACCATCCCGAAAAATCCGGCATCTTCAACCTCGGCACCGGCAACGCGCAAAGTTTCAACGACGTGGCCGTTGCGGTTATCAATACCTTGCGAGCCGCGAATGGAGCGGATAAGCTGACGCTTGAGCAGATGCACCAGCAGCAGCTGATCCGCTACATTCCATTTCCGGAGGCTTTGCGCGGGAAATATCAGAGTTACACGCAGGCCGACATGACGGCCATGCGCGAAGTCGGTTATGCAGAGAAATTTCTGACCGTGGAGCAGGGCACGGGGAATTACGTGAATGACATGCTGGAGCAGTCCAAATAGGAGGATTGCGAAATAACATGCTGGAGCAGTCAACACAGGAGGAATCCGCGAACCGCGACTTTGGTCGCTTAACTTTGTGAAAGGAAACTGTGATGAAGAAACTGTTGCTATCTCTTTTTGTATCGTTGGCATTTTCCGGTATCGCCTATGCCGCCGTCGATCTCAACACCGCGACCAAGACTGAACTGGAATCGGTGAAGGGTATCGGCCCGTCCAAGGCTGAGGCCATCATCGAATACCGCAAGCAGCACGGCTCCTTCAAGAAGATCGACGACCTGAGCCGGATCAAGGGATTCGGCGACAAGTCCGTGGAAAAATTGCGCGGCGAAGTAGCCGTGGGCAGCGCGGATAGGCCGGCCGACAAGTAGTGCTTCAAACAAGCCTGTTTGGCGGTGAGCCGAACAGGCTTGACAGTTCCTTCGGCATTTTCATGATTCTTTCAGCAACGGAATATTCCCGCGATTATCATTCGGTATCGCGTAACCGAAAGCAACCGATGTACAAAACTCTGGACGACCACGTTGGCAACACACCGCTGGTCAGACTCAAACGCATTCCCGGCAATACTTCCAACGTGATCCTCGCCAAGCTGGAAGGCAATAATCCGGCCGGTTCGGTAAAAGACAGACCGGCGCTGTCGATGATCCGCCGTGCGCAAGAGCGCGGCGTGATCAAGCCGGGCGACACGCTGATCGAAGCGACCAGCGGCAACACCGGCATAGCGTTGGCGATGGTGGCGGCGATGCGCGGCTACCGGATGATCCTGGTGATGCCCGAGAACCAGAGCGTGGAGCGCCGCCAGACCATGCGCGCGTTTGGCGCGGAACTGGTGCTTACGCCCAGGGAGGGCAGCATAGAAATGGCGCGCGATACTGCCGAAAAAATGCGCGACGAGGGACGCGGTATCATCCTCGACCAGTTTGCCAATCCGGACAATCCGCTGGCGCATTATGAAGGCACTGCGCCTGAAATCTGGCGCGATACAGAGGGCCGCATCACCCACTTCGTCAGTAGCATGGGCACCACCGGCACCATCATGGGCTGCTCGCGTTTCTTCAAGGGAAAAAATCCGGCAATCCGGATCATTGGTGCGCAGCCGGAAGCGGGCGCGCAAATCCCCGGCATCCGCAAATGGCCGGAGGCCTATCTGCCAAAAATCTACGACCCGCGGAATGTGGACCAGATCGAATATGTCGGCCAGCCGGAAGCGGAAGAGATGACGCGCCGGCTGGCGCGCGAGGAGGGGATATTCTGCGGCATTTCCTCCGGCGGCGCGTTGGCCATCGCCTTGCGCGTTTCGCAACAGGTCGAGAATGCGACCATCGTGTTCATCGTGTGCGACCGCGGCGAACGTTATCTTTCCACCGGCGTGTTTCCGGCCTGATCAATTTTCCAATGCGATGCGTTGCCGTGCCAGCGGCGGGTTCTGCGCGAAATAGCGCTTAATGCCTTCCAGAATTGCGCCCGCCATCTTGTCCTGATACCCCTCGTCGCGCAGACGTTTTTCCTCCTCCGGATTGCTGATGAAGGCAGTCTCGACCAAGATCGATGGGATGTCCGGCGATTTCAACACGGCGAAGCCGGCCTGTTCGACATGTCCGCGATGCAGGGTGTTCACGTCGCGCAGCTCGTCCAGCACATGGCGCGCCAGCTTCATGCTGTCGTTGATGGTGGCTGTCTGGGTCAGATCAAGCAGGGTGCGCGCCAGATAGGGGTCTTGCACCGCCAGATTCACCCCGCCGATCAGGTCTGCCTCATTTTCCTTTTTTGCCAGCCAGCGCGCGCTGGCGCTGGTTGCGCCGCCCTCGGACAGGGCGAACACCGACGAGCCGCGCGCGCGGGGTTTGACGAAGGCATCGGCGTGGATCGAAACGAACAGATCGGCATGCGCCTGGCGCGCCTTGGCCACCCGCCCGACCAGCGGAATGAAATAGTCGCCGTCGCGGATCAGGATTGCGCGCATGCCGGGCGTGGCGTCGATCTGCGCTTTCAGGCGGCGCGCGATGGCCAGGGTCACATTTTTCTCGCGCGAGCCGCGCCGTCCGCGCGCGCCCGGGTCTTCGCCGCCGTGACCCGCATCCACCGCCACCAGCAGCAGGCGGTTGCGCAACTCCAGTGCCTCGGGCGTGGCGGGGGTTGCCGGGGCGGGAGGCGCGGCAACTCCCGCGCTGCCCGCCAGCGGCGCGTTCGCGCCGAGTTTCTGCTCCCTCTGTTCGGCCAGTGCCATCAGCGGGTCAATCGGCGTGGCCGGATAAATGTCCAGCACCAGACGGTGGCCATAGTCACCGACCGGGTTGAGACTGAACAATTGCGGTTTGACCTCGGCCTTCAGATCGAACACCAGACGCACCACGCCCGGTTTGAAACGGCCGATGCGCAAACTACGGATGTAGGGATCGTCGCTGCTGACCTTGCTGCCCAGTTCGTTCAGGATCGCGTTCAGCTCGACGTTTTCCAGATCGACGACCAGGCGCGCCGGCTCGGCCAGGGTGAACATGTTGTAGGCGAGAAGCTGTTTCGACTCCAGTGTAAGCCGGGTGTAATCCTGCGCCGGCCACAGCCGCACCGAGCTGACCGCCACTTCGGCTTGCGCGGGTGCCAGCCAGAGCAGGGTCAGCCCGAGCAGTGCCAGTGTTTTTACAAATCGTTCAAACATTCCTGTCCTGTGTCACTGTTGGCATGGAAGGTGAGGGCGCGCCCGTGCGGCAATATCTGCAAATCCAGCGTGAGGTCGGCCGCCGGCAACAGACCGGCGGCCTGCTGCGGCCATTCCACCAGGCAGATATTGCACCTGTCGAATTCATCGCGGAACCCCGACGATTCCCACTCTTCCGCATCGCGGAAACGGTACAGATCGAAGTGGCGCAAGTGTAACCCGCCCGCTTCGTAGTGTTCAACCAGGGTGTAGGTCGGGCTTTTCACACGCCCCGCAAAACCCAGCGCGCGCAGCACGCCGCGCACCAGCGTGGTCTTGCCCGCACCGAGGTCGCCGTGCAGATAAATCATCAGCCCCGGTCGCAACACTGACGCCAGACGGGCGGCAAAGTTCAGCGTCGCAGTCTCATCGGGCAGGTCGATTGCCGGCTCCCGCCGTGCGGCGGAATGCCCGCTTACCCCACTTCGGCTATGATTCGGTGTATGCAAACAAACGTACCCCACGTGGATTTGGTTGAGCTTGCCGCGCGCATCAAAACGTGGGGCAAGGCACTCGGTTTTCAGCTGGTCGGCATCGGCGACACCGAACTCGGCGCGGCCGAGACACATTTGCTGCAATGGCTGGCAGACGGTCGGCACGGCGCGATGGATTATATGGCAAAACACGGCGCCAAACGCGCGCGCCCGGCAGAGCTGCTGCCGGGCACGTTGCGCGTGATCTCGCTGTGCATGAATTATTATCCGGAAAATTCACGGGACACACAGGCGCTGTTGGCCGACGGCGAGCGCGCATTCATTTCGCGCTATGCGCTGGGGCGCGACTATCACAAGGTGCTGCGCCACCGGATGCAACAGTTGGCACAGCAAATTATCGCCGCCGCACCGGCCGCGTCCTGCCGCGTGTTCACCGATTCCGCCCCGGTGCTTGAAGTCGAGCTGGCGCACAAAGCCGGCCTCGGCTGGCGCGGCAAGCACACTTTGCTGCTGTCGCGCGAGCACGGCTCGTATTTTTTCCTGGGCGAGATTTTCATCAACCTGCCGTTGCCGGTCGATACGGCGGAAGGGAACCATTGCGGCAGTTGCCGCGCCTGTCTTGACATCTGCCCGACGCAGGCCATCACCGCGCCCTATCAACTCGATGCGCGGCGCTGTATCTCCTATCTCACCATTGAACTCAAAGGCAGCATGCCGCCGGAGTTGCGCCCGCTCATTGGCAACCGCATCTACGGCTGCGACGACTGCCAGATGGTGTGCCCGTGGAACCGCTTTGCACAGGCCGCCGACGAGGAGGATTTTGCGGTGCGCAACAGGTTGGATGATGTTTCGCTGGTTGACCTGTTCGGCTGGAGCGAAGCCGAGTTTCGGGCGCGGCTGGCGGGCAGTGCCATTTACCGCATCGGCCATGAACAATGGCTGCGCAACATCGCGGTCGCGCTGGGCAATGCGCCGACCACGGCGGAAGTGGTGAATGCCCTGCAGCAGCGCGCCGCTGACCCCTCCGAACTGGTGCGGGAACATGTCGCCTGGGCGCGGCAGCGCCACGCGCCAGCCACTGGTTAGCGCAGTCCTTTCCTGCTACCATCGCCCCCCCGATAAATCCCCTGGCGCGGGTTCATCCCTTGTCCCGCGCCGTACTTTGCAACTTCTGATATTCAATGAGCAATTCCCCTGTGCAAGCCGTGCGCGGCATGAATGACATCCTGCCCGATGAGGCGGGGTTGTGGTTGTGGTTCGAGGAGGTGATGCGCGACTGGCTGGGAAGCTATGGCTACCGCAACATCCGCATGCCGTTGCTGGAACCGACGGCGCTGTTTAAGCGAGCCATCGGCGAAGTGACCGATATTGTCGAAAAGGAAATGTACAGTTTCGAGGACAGCCTGAACGGCGACCAGCTCACTCTGCGCCCCGAAGGGACGGCATCGTGTGTGCGCGCGGCGTTGCAGCACAATCTGCTGTACAACGCGCCACAGCGCCTGTGGTACGCGGGGCCGATGTTCCGCCACGAACGCCCGCAGAAGGGGCGCTACCGCCAGTTTCACCAGGTGGGCGTGGAGGCGCTGGGCTTTGCCGGACCGGACATCGATGCCGAGCAGATCGTGATGTGCGCGCGGCTGTGGCGCAAGCTGGGCCTGCGCGACGTGGCGCTGCAGATCAACACGCTGGGTGACGCGGCTGCGCGCCAGCGCCATCGCGAGAAACTGATCGCGTATTTCGAGCAACACAGGGAGGCGCTGGATGCCGATGCTCAGCGCCGTCTGCACAGCAATCCCCTGCGCATCCTCGACAGCAAGAACCCGGCGATGCAGGCACTGGTGGAAGGTGCGCCGAAACTGATGGACGAATTGGAAGCGGAGGCGCTGGCCCATTTCGACGCGGTGCAATCGATCCTGCGCCGCCACGATATCGCGTTCAAGATCAATCCGCGTCTGGTGCGCGGGCTGGATTATTACAATCGCACGGTGTTCGAGTGGGTGACCACGCGCCTCGGCGCGCAGGGCACAATCTGCGCCGGCGGCCGCTTCGACGGTCTGATCGGGCAGATCGGCGGCAAGCCCGCGCCGGCCTGCGGTTTCGCCATGGGGATCGAACGTCTGCTGGCACTGCTGCAGGAAGATGGCATGCAGTCTCCGCCCGCCGCGCCGGATGTGTATCTGGCGCATCAGGGCGAGACGGCAGATGTGCTGGCGGGCACGGTGGCGGAAGCGCTGCGCGACGCCGGACTGAAGGTGGTGTTGCATTGCGGCGGCGGCAGTTTCAAGGCGCAGATGAAGAAGGCAGACAGCAGTGGCGCTGCATGCGCGGTCATCATCGGCGACGACGAAGCGGCCGCCAGCGCGGCAACCCTCAAGCCCTTGCGCGGCGGTGCGCAACAACTTGTCGCGCTGGCTGATTTGGCGCAACAAATTTTTTGTTTGAAAAATTAAAGGAATTCAAAATGGCTGAACTGGATTTGCACGAACAGGAACAGGTTGATGCCTTCAAGGCATGGTGGAAAGAGAATGGCAGCCGGGTGATCGGCGTTATCCTGCTGGGCGCGCTGGCGTTTGCGGGCAACCAATATTGGCGCAGTCACCAGAGCGGACAGGCGGCGGCAGCGGCCAAACTGTATGGCGAAGTGCTGCAACAGGGCGAAAGCGGCGACCCCAAACGGGTTGGTGATGCGGCGGCGGCGCTGGCGGACAGCTATGGCGGCAGCGCTTACGCGCCGCGCGCGCAATTGCTGGCGGCGCAGGCCAGTTTGCAGGCGCGCGATACAGCGCGGGCCAAGATCCAATTGCAGTGGGTGATCGAGCATGCCGACGAAAGCGCGCTACAACATGCCGCGCGCCTGAAGCTGGCTGGCGTGTTGCTGGACGAAAAACAGTATGATGCCGCATTACAGCAACTGGTGGCCGAACATCCGGCTTCGTTCGACGGCTTGTATGCCGATCTCAAAGGCGATGCCCTGCTGGCACAGGGCAAACCGGCGGAAGCGCGCGCGGCCTGGCAACAGGCGCTGGACAAATTGGGCGCGCAAAGTCCGTATCGCAATTTGGTTCAACTGAAGCTGGACGGCCTGGGTCGCGCGCAATGAGTTATCGCCATGTTCTGATCCTTGCCGCGCTGTTGCTGCTGTCAGCCTGCGGCAGCAGCAAGGCCGCTTTAAAACCGGCGGAATTACTCAACTTCGAGCCGAGCGCGCGGATCGAAGTGCGCTGGCAGCGGGAGTTGGGCGATGCCGGATTCAACGTGCTGACGCCGGGGGTGACGCGCGAGGCGGTGTTCGCCGCCGACAAGCGTTATCTGTATCGCTTTGACCGCGACAGCGGCAAACAGCTGTGGAAAATCGAGCCCGGCTTCACCATCTCCGGCGGTGTCGGCGCGGGCGAGGGCCTGGTGCTGGTCGGCAGCGACAAGGGTGAAGTGGCCGCGTTCGCGGCGGCGGACGGCAAGCTGCGCTGGCAGACAAAAGTGTCGAGCGAGGTCTTGAGCGCGCCGCAAATTTCCGGCGAAATCGTCGTGGCGCGTTCCGGCAACGGCAGAATCTCCGGTCTGAATGCGGCCAACGGCGAGCGCTTGTGGTTGTACGAGCGAGCGACGCCGACGCTGATCGTGCGCAACCACGCCGGCGTGGTGATCCGCAATGGTATGGTCTATGCGGGTTTTGCCGCGGGTCGGGTGGCGGCGATCGGCCTCAGCAAGGGCGTGGTGATCTGGGAGGCGGCGGTTTCGCAACCGCGCGGCAACACCGAACTGGAAAGGATTAGTGACATTACCAGCCTGCCGACGGTGGATGACACGCAAGCCTGTGCCGTGGCTTTTCAGGGGCGGCTGGTGTGTTTCGATGCAATCCAGGGCAATCCGCTGTGGACGCGCGATATTTCCAGCGACAAAGGGTTGACCCTGTTTGGCAAGTATTTATACCTGACCGACGCGGATGGCACCCTGTATACGCTGGATCGCAGCAGCGGTGCCACGCTGTGGAAGAACGAACAGCTGGCGCGGCGCGCCGTCACCGCGCCATATCTCTTTCCGGAACACCTATTGGCCGGTGATTATGCGGGCTATCTGCATCTGTTCAGCCGTCACGATGGCAGCATTGCCGCCCGCCTGGCAACCGATGGCAGCGCGATTCCCACTGCGCCAGTGTTGCTCGGCGACGGCGCGCTGGTGCAAACCCGTGATGGTCGCCTGATTTCGCTTGCGGTTAGTCGATGATGCTGCCCACTCTGGTTCTCGTCGGCCGTCCCAACGTGGGTAAATCCACGCTGTTTAACCGCCTCACGCGCAGTCGCGATGCGCTGGTGGCAGACCAGCCGGGGCTGACGCGCGACCGCCATTACGGTCGCGGCCGCGTCGGCGAACGTCCCTTTTTGGTGGTTGACACCGGCGGTCTGGAGCCGGTGATCAAGGAAGGCATCCTGCACGAAATGGCGAAACAGACGCGGCAGGCGGTGGACGAGGCCGATCTGGTGCTGTTCATCGTCGATGGGCGCGACGGCCTGACCCCGCACGACCGCATCATCGCGATGCAATTGCGCAAGAGCGGGCGCCCGCTTCTGCTGCTGGTGAACAAGGCGGAAGGGATGCAGCGGGCACGCGTGACCGCAGAATTCCATGAGCTGGGTCTGGGCGAACCGCTGCCCATTTCCTCCGCCCATGGCGAAAATGTGGCCGAGATGATAGAGCTGGCGCTGGACGAATTGCCCGCCGCCGAATTCGGCGATGAGGAGAAATCCGACCATCCTAGGCTTGCCATCATCGGCCGTCCGAACGTGGGAAAATCCACCCTTGTCAACGCCATTCTGGGCGAAGAGCGGGTCATCGCTTTTGACCAGCCCGGTACCACACGCGATTCTATCTATATCGATTTCGAGCGCGCCGGCAAGCAATACACTATCATCGACACCGCCGGTGTGCGCCGCCGCGGCAAGATCGACGAGGCGGTGGAGAAGTTCTCGGTGGTGAAGACGCTGCAGGCGATCGAGGATGCCAATGTGGTGGTGCTGGTGGTCGATGCGCGCGACCAGATCACCGAGCAGGATGCCCATCTGGCCGATTTTGCCCTGCAGGCAGGGCGCGCGCTGGTGCTGGCGGTGAACAAGTGGGACGGGTTGGACGCGTATCAGCGGGATACCGTCAAGCGCGACATCGAGCGCAAGCTGCATTTTCTCGGCTTCGCCAAACAGCATTTTATCTCCGCGCTGAAAGGCTCCGGGGTGGACGCGCTGCTGAAATCGGTGAACCAGGCCTATGCCGCCGCGATGGCCAAATTGCCCACCCCGCAACTGACCCGCGTGCTGGTGGCGGCGGTGGAGAAACAGGCGCCGCCGCGCGGCGGCATCTTCCGCCCCAAGATGCGCTACGCCCATCAGGGCGGCAGCAATCCGCCCCTGATCATCGTGCACGGCAGCGCGCTAGACAAAGTCCCGGCCAGTTACCAGCGTTATCTGGAGAAGTGTTTCAGCGATGCCTTTAAATTAAAGGGCACACCGCTGCGCATTGAATTCAAATCCGGCAAGAACCCGTTCGCCGACAAAGCCCCAAGGCCGCTTACCGAAAGCGAAGAGCGCTCCGCCCACCGCAAGCGCATCCGTGGGCGCAAACTGTACGGATAAAGTGGAAGCCGGCTTGACGGTGATGATTCTCGGCTGAAACCGCTTCCGCAGCGGGTTTTCGGACCAACCGATTATTCTGGCTTACAGCTTGATATTGAGGCCGGTCAGGAACACGGTGTCGCTGTGTTTGATGCCGCTGCCGGCATCGCTGCTGTATTTGTTTTGCAGGCTTAATGACAAACCCACAGTGCCGTTCAGCTTGAATATCAGGCTGCTGTAGAACACGGTGCGAAACTCGGCCAAATCCTCGGTGTTCGGGTAATAACTTAATTTCTGTTTGAGCAGGGTTTTATCGCCCAGTTTGTGTTCGGATTCTTCGCTCAACAGCAATTCGCTCTGGCTCACGCTGGGGCCGCTGATGCGGCGGGAATTGCTGCGCGACAGCCCGCCAAATATGTCGAATTTATTGGGTTCCTCCGCCAGCATGTGGTAACCCAGACCGCCGCCGCCGTTGCTGCGCAGCTTCAGATTGGCGAGGCGGTCGCGCTCAAATTCAAGCAGGCCGAAACTGAATACGCGACGGCTGAGATTACGGTCGTAACGCCCGCTTATTCTGGATTTGTCGGCAGTGATCTCGCCCTGGCTTTTGCCGTACAGCGCCGAGGCATACAGACTTGTCTTGTTTTGTTCGGTGGCGCGCGTTTCATCCACGGTCAGGGCGTAGGTGGTGGCGCTGGTATTCCCGGCGGAGCGGGAAAAAGCGATGTCCGCACTGCCTTGCCAAGCTCCGTCGACGGCGGCAGAAGCGGGGTTGGACAGGGAGGCGGCAAGGATTAAACAAGGAAGGGACGGGGGGGCGGGATTGCGCTCGAGCATCAGTTTTACGGACTTGGTTGAAAAAACGCGCATTTTACCCCGCGACGGCTGTCAGCCCAATCACGCGGCTGAAAGTTCGCATTAAATTGCACAGGGCCGCCGCCGCCAAAGACTATCGCGCCGCGTGGATTTCATTTACAGTGGCGGCGTTTCAATCACTTTAACGAGACAATAAAATGACTAACAAAGGGCAACAACTACAAGACCCGTTCCTCAACACCCTGCGCAAGGAACACATGCAGGTCGCGATCTATCTGGTCAATGGCATCAAGCTGCAGGGTCATATCGATTCCTTTGACCAGTATGTGGTGCTGCTGAAGAACACTGTCACCCAGATGGTGTACAAACATGCCATCTCGACCATCGTCCCCTCTCGCGCGGTCTCAATCCCTGCCGATGCAGAGTGATGTCTGAAGCAACGGCTGTTGCCAATACGGCGCTATTGGTTAGCCTTGATTTTGGCGCGCCGGATTACGCGGAAAGTCTGGAAGAACTGAATCTGCTGGCGGAAAGCGCCGGCGTGCGGGTGACCGCCCTGATCGAGGGAAAACGCCAGCGTCCCGATCCGGCTTTGTTTGCCGGCAGCGGCAAGGTGGAGGAGATCGCGGCACGGGTGGAGGAACTGGAAGCGCCGCTGGTCATCTTCAATCATGACCTGTCGCCCGCGCAGATGCGCAACCTCACCGCCAAAATCGGAACGCGGGTGATTGATCGCACCATGCTGATTCTGGATATTTTTGCCCTGCGCGCGCAAAGCCACGAGGGCAAAGTGCAAGTCGAGCTGGCGCAACTCAAATATCTGTCCACCCGCCTGGTCGGGATGAACATGGACATGGGGCAGCAGAAATTTGCCGTCGGCGCGCGCGGGCCGGGTGAGACGCAACTGGAGTTGGACCGGCGCAAGCTGGACCGGCGCGTGCATCTGCTGAATGACCGGCTGAAGCAGATCAAGCGTCAGCGCGAGCTGCAGCGTCGCAGCCGCAACCGTTCAGATGTGTTGTCGGTCTCCATCGTCGGCTATACCAACGCGGGCAAGTCCACCCTGTTCAATCGTCTGACCCACGCCGGCACCTATGTTGCCAACCAGTTGTTTGCGACGCTGGATACCACCGCGCGCAAGCTGTTCCTGCCGGGCGACAGTCCGCGCCAGGTGGTGTTGTCGGACACGGTCGGTTTCATTCGCCATTTGCCGCACGGTCTGGTGGCGGCCTTCCGCAGCACGCTGGAAGAAACCGCGCAGGCCGATCTGTTGCTGCATGTGGTGGACGTGAACAGTGCGGAACGCAACGACCAGGTGACCGAGGTGAACAAGGTACTGGCCGAAGTCGGCGCGCAGCCGATCCCGCAGATTGTGCTGTACAACAAGATCGATTTGCAGGGGATGGCGGCGGATGTCAGGCGCGACGAGTATGGTAATATCGCGGCTATTCAATTGAGTGCAAAAACCGGCGAAGGCATCGATCTGTTGCGCGATGCGCTGGCGGCGGTGCGCGATGCGCCGCCGTCAAAGAACGCGGCAGAAGAATGGCATCCATTAAACGAACACTAATGAAAAAGGCTTGAGATATGGGATTGAATGACCCGCAATGGGGCAAAAACAACAGTGGCGGACCGCCCGATCTGGAAGAGGTGGTGCGCAACCTGAACCGCAAGATCGAGTCAATGTTTGGCCGTTCCGGCGGCGGTTCCAGTTCCGGCAGCAAATCCCCTAACGGCGGGGGTTTTAGCGTGAGTCTGGGGCTGATCGTGCTGATCGTGGCCCTGGTCTGGCTGGCCAGCGGCTTCTACATCGTCGATGCGAGCCAGCGCGGTGTGGTGCTGCGCTTCGGCAAGTTGATTGAAACCACCGAGCCGGGACCTCGCTGGCATCTGCCTTATCCGGTCGAAACGGTGGAGGTTGTCAATATCAGCCAGGTACGCACGGTTGAGGTCGGCTACCGCGAGAACGTGAAGAACAAAATGCTGAAAGAGTCGCTGATGCTGACCGATGACGAGAACATCATCGACATCCAGTTCGCGGTGCAGTATTTCCTCAAGGATCCGGGTGCCTACCTGTTCAACAACCGGGCGCCGGACGAGAACGTGCGCCAGTCGGCGGAAACCGCGATCCGCGAAGTGGTCGGGCGCAGTAAGATGGATTTCGTGCTGTACGAGGGACGCGAGCAGGTCGCGGCGGAAACCACCCGGTTGATGCAGGACATCCTCGATCGTTATCAGTCCGGCATTCTGGTCAGCAAAATCACCATGCAAAATGCGCAGCCGCCGGAGCAGGTACAGGCGGCGTTCGACGATGCGGTGAAGGCGGGGCAGGATCGCGAGCGGCAGAAAAATGAAGGCCAGTCCTATGCCAACGATGTGATCCCCAAAGCCAAAGGCGCGGCCGCGCGGCTGATGGAAGAAGCGGCGGGTTACAAGCAAAGCGTGATCGCCAATGCGGAAGGTGATGCCAGCCGCTTCAAACAGATTCTGGCTGAATACGAAAAGGCGCCGCTGGTCACACGCGAACGCATGTATCTCGACATGATGCAGCAGATCATGACCAGCAGCAGCAAGGTGATGATTGACCAGAAAAACTCCAACGGCAGCCTATTGTATCTGCCTTTGGATAAATTAATGCAACGCACCGAGACAGGCGCGGGTGCCAACGCCACTGCGGCGGCGCCGGTCGAGCAAGCCGGTTTGCCGGCCAGCGAATTCGCGCCGGCGACGCGCGCGCGCGAACTGCTCCTCGGTCGTGAACGGGAGGCGCGCTAATGAAAACCGGAATTAGAAACTTTTTAGTGGGCGCGATCATCGCCATGGTGATGCTCAGCATGAGCACCTTTGTGGTCGATCAGCGCCAGGCGGCCATCGTGTTTCAGCTGGGCGAGGTGGTGCGCGTGGAAACCGCGCCGGGGCTCAATTTCAAGCTGCCGCTGGTGCAGAACGTGCGTTTCTTTGATTCGCGTATCCTGACCCTCGACACCGTTGATCCTGAGCGCTTCATTACAGCGGAAAAAAAGAACGTACTGGTCGATTCCTACGTCAAATGGCGCATCGTCGATGTGAAGCAGTATTACGTCAGTGTGGGCGGCGACGAGGCGCGGGCGCAGACACGCCTGTTGCAAACGGTCAATTCCTCCATGCGCGAGGAATTCGGCAAGCTGACCATCCATGACGTGGTGTCCGGCAAGCGCGACGAACTGATGCGTGTGGTGCAGGAAAAGACCGATAGCGATGCGCGCAGGATCGGGGTTGAAGTGCTGGACGTGCGTCTGAAGCGCGTCGATTTTCCGGTCGAGATCAGCGATTCGGTCTATCGTCGCATGGAAGCGGAGCGCAAACGCGTGGCCAATGAATTGCGCGCCACCGGTAACGCTGAAAGCGAAAAGATCCGGGCTGATGCCGACCGCCAGCGCCAGGTTACCTTGTCGCAAGCCTATCGCGAGGCGCAAAAGATCAAAGGCGAGGGCGATGCCCGGGCGACTGCGCTGTATGCCGCCGCGTTTGGCCGCAACACCGAATTCTTTTCCTTCTACCGTAGCATGGAAGCCTACAAGCAGACGTTCAAGGACAAGGGCGACGTGATGGTGCTGGATCCGAGCTCCGCCTTCTTCAAGTATCTGAAGAGCTCCGGCAAGTCCGGCCAGTAATTGACGATGCTTGATTTCTGGCTGGCCGCGCTGGGCTTGATGCTGGTGCTGGAAGGTCTGATGCCTTTTATTTTTCCCGGAGCATGGCGTGAAACCCTGCGCAATTTGGCGCAGTGGCAGGACGGGCAGGTGCGATTCCTCGGCCTGTCGCTGATGCTGAGCGGATTGTTGCTGATTTACTGGATTAGACAATGAACCTTAAAACCTCTGTGGCGAGGGTGGCGGCATGAAGTGGTTGTTGCCGGAATACATCCGGGACATGCTCCCGGACGAGGCATGGCGCATCGAGCAGATGCGCCGCGATGTTTTGCAACTGCTGCGCAGTTCCGGCTATCAACTGGTGGCGCCGCCGCTGATTGAATACGCCGAATCATTGCTGATTCGCGATAGCGTGGACATGGATTTGCGCACGTTCAAGCTGGTGGACCAATTGAGCGGCCGCACCCTGGCTTTGCGCGCCGACATCACGCCGCAGGTGGCACGCATTGATGCGCATCTGCTAAATCGTCAGGGCATCGCGCGTCTGTGCTACGCCGGCAGCGTGGCGCACACCCAACCGGTCGGTGTGATGAGCACGCGCGAGCCGTTGCAGATCGGTGCCGAGTTGTACGGCCACAGCGGGATCGAAAGCGATCTGGAAATCCAGCGCCTGATGTTGCAAGCGTTCTCCCTGCTGGGCATCCGCGATATTCATCTCGATCTGGGGCATGTCGATGTGTTCCAGGCTTTGCTGGCGGACGAGGAAGTTTCGGGCGAACTGGAGCGGGCGCTGTTCATCGCCCTGCAACAAAAAGATGTGCCGACTTTGCAGGGACTGGTGCGCACCCTGCCGGTGCCGGTGCAAAATGCCCTGCTCGCCCTGCCGCAACTGCACGGCGGTGCCGAAGTGATCGCGCGCTCGCGCAGCGTGCTGCCGCAACAGCCGCGCATCACCGCGGCATTGGCGCAACTGGAAAACGCCGCCCAACAACTGCAGCCACTGGCCGGCAGCATCGGCATCGATCTGGCCGAACTGCGCGGCTACCACTATCACAGCGGCATGGTGTTTGCCGTCTATCATCCGCGCAGCCACGACGCCATCGCCCTTGGTGGCCGCTATGACAACGTGGGCAAAACCTTCGGTCGCGCGCGTCCGGCCACCGGTTTTAGCATGGACCTCCGCCAGTTGTATCCTTTGCTGCCGCAGCAGGCGCAAGCTCGCGCGATTCTGGCGCCATACCGCGCCGACCCGGCGCTGGACGCGGCGATTGTCGCATTGCGCGAACAAGGGGAAATCGTGGTGATCGATCTGCTGGGCAAAGCCGAATATCGCTCCGAATTGAATTGTGATCGTGAACTGGTCTTGCGTGACGGCAAGTGGATCGTCGTCGAAGTCAAAAACTGAACTCTGGAAACAGGAAATAAAATGTCCAAAAATGTAGTGGTGATCGGTACCCAATGGGGCGATGAAGGCAAAGGCAAGGTGGTGGACTGGTTGACCGATCATGCGCAGGGCGTGGTGCGCTTTCAGGGCGGACACAATGCCGGGCACACGCTGGTCATCGGCGGCGAAAAGACCGTGCTGCACCTCATCCCATCCGGCATTTTGCGCGAGAAGGTGAAGTGCTATATCGGCAACGGCGTGGTGGTTTCCCCGTTGGCCCTGCTCAAGGAAATGGACATGCTGGAGGCGGCGGGCGTGCACGTGTATGACCGCCTGCGCATCTCGGAAGCTTGTCCGCTGATCCTGCCTTACCACGAAGCCATCGATAAAGCGCGCGAGGTAGCCAAAGGCGCGGCCAAGATCGGCACCACGGGCCGCGGCATCGGCCCCGCTTATGAAGACAAGGTGGCGCGCCGCGCCATTCGCCTGCAGGACCTGTTCCATCGCAAACGTTTCGCTGCCAAGCTGGGCGAAGTGCTCGACTATCACAACTTTGTGCTGAAAAACTATTTCAAGGCCGACACCGTCGATTTCAACCAGACCATGGACGCCGCGCTGGCACTGGCCGAACGCATCCAGCCCTTGGTGCTGGATGTGCCGCGCGCGCTGTATGAGGCAAACAAGGCCGGACAGAACCTGTTGTTCGAAGGCGCGCAAGGTACGCTGCTCGATATCGATCACGGTACCTATCCGTTCGTGACTTCGAGCAACTGCATTTCCGGTGCGGTCTGTGCCGGTGCCGGGATCGGCCCGCAGAGCCTGCATTACGTACTCGGCATCACCAAGGCCTACACCACGCGCGTCGGCTCGGGACCGTTTCCGACCGAGTTATACGATGCCGAATTGAAGCAGGACCCGATCGGCAAGATGCTCGCCGAAAAAGGGCATGAGTTCGGTTCCACCACCGGGCGCGCGCGCCGCTGCGGCTGGTTCGATGCGGCCGCACTGAAGCGCTCGATCCAGATCAACGGCGTGTCGGGCCTGTGCGTGACCAAGCTCGACGTGATGGACGGCATGGAAACCGTGCGCATCGGCGTGGGCTACAAGATCGGCGGCCAGATCAGCGACATCCTGCCGGTCGGCGCGGACTCGCTGGTCGGCTGCGAGCCGGTGTACGAGGATATGCCGGGCTGGAGCGGCAGCACGGTGGGCGTGAAGCGCTATGAAGAACTGCCGCAGGCGGCGCGCAACTACCTGCAACGCATCGCCGAGATCTGCGAAGTGCCGGTTGACATGGTCTCGACCGGCCCCGACCGCGACGAGACCATCGTGCTGCGCCACCCGTTCCAGGCTTGATTCGGTGCGACTGCGGGAAAGATCGGGCAGGCAGCGCGCTGGCGCTGCGTGTTTTTGTTTGAATGAAATTTTGAACAAAAGAAAATGGCCCGCGTCTGTGAGCCATTTTGAATTGGTGCCAGAAGAGGACTCGAATGCCTTGCTGTGTCTTGGTTGTTTAGTCTAAGGTTCCTGTAAAATTCCTGTAGTCTGGAACGGCTTTAAGCGTTATTCTTTTTCCGACCAAGCGGTTTTTGCACTCTAGCTTCAAGCCACGCCTCAACATCCACCATTCTCCAGACCACACTCCGGCTATTAGGGATTACAAGCCTTGGGGGCAACGCCTCCGGCCTGCGTGATACATCTTCACGCACCGTTTAGGTGATTTTCGACTGACGCTGCTGTACCCACTCCCCGTTGCAAAACGTAAGCGCAAGCCTGCACAGGCCTCCGCCGCACATCATTAAACAACTCCCAGGAGAACCCCATGGCACGAGAATCGACAATCACCTATGAACAGGTTGCAGAGGCTGCAGACAACCTGAAAACGCAGAACCTGAAGCCTACAAGTCGCGCAGTGCGCGAGGCACTGGGTTCTGGAAGCATGGCCACTGTCTGTAAGCTTCTCCAGCAATGGCAGGCCGGTCAAACGCGGCAGAGTCAAGCCACAGACGACACGATCGACCCAGCCGTTGCGCGCGCGATTAGTCTTCATATTGCCACCAAGATCCAGACAGCCACCAGCGAAGCAACTGCGCGACTGGCAGATATGCAGGGCGAACTGGCATCCGTGATCCAGGAGAACGAGCGGCAATCCAAGGAAATTTCCGACCTGACGGAAGAGGCGGCCCATCACAAGGAGGAGGGTGCAAGGCTGGCCGGGCAGATAGAGCAGCTGGCTGCCGACCTCGCCCGCGCAACATCCGAGCTGGAAAGTGATTGTGCAACATCTTTTCTGTAAAAGTTAGCAGAAGGGTTCATTGGGCTGGGTGGATCAGGGCTTCATATTCAAGTAGATTTTTCCGGTCATCCATTCCTCGTCGCACTCGGCGAGCAGCGCCGAAACGAGGCGCAGGCAAGAAGGCGGATTGGGGAAGATCGAAGCCACGCGGGTTCTGCGTTTGAGTTCGCGGTTGATGCGTTCCAGGCCGTTGGTC
>Ga0210005_1000025_pt1 | contig 135034 bp, 118 predicted proteins | sample CryGey02umfilter_3_FD_183961 | JGI IMG/M metagenome (GOLD analysis project Ga0210005, IMG submission 183961) | Groundwater microbial communities from aquifer in Utah, USA - Crystal Geyser 4/9/14 0.2 um filter (SPAdes) (version 3) | ecosystem: Environmental > Aquatic > Deep subsurface >... | reverse complement strand
GGGTATGTCCACCGCTGATGGTCAAACATAAAAATGGAAATTCGGGAATTTTAGAATCCTCATATTTTATAAAATGTGCCAACACATGAGCTTGCATGTGATTGACAGCCAACAGGGGAATTTTTAAGGCAAGCGCCAAACTTTTAGCAAACGAAACGCCTACCAAAAGTGAACCCATCAAACCAGGACCTTGCGTAAAAGCAATGGCGTTGAGCTGGTTAATAGAAATACCGGCTTCTTTTAAAGCCAAACTTACAACGGGCACAATATTTTGTTGATGCGCTCGCGATGCCAATTCGGGAATCACCCCTCCGTATTTGGTGTGAATTTCTTGCCCTGCAATTTTATTCGATAAAACCCTATCATTACACAAAATAGCCGCACCTGTATCGTCGCACGAAGATTCAATAGCTAAGATATAAATCGGTTTTTTAGGCATCATTTGGTTTTGTATCAACAATTTATAATAGGTTTTTATTTTTTGAGATGTGGCACGAATCATGTACTTTTACACTGCAAATTTAAATGATTTAAGGTATCAAAAGACTAAAAAAAATATTATTGAGATTGTTGTTGGGCTTAATTGTTTTTTTAGTCTTAGTCGTTGTATTGTTTAGCTTACCGGTGGTGCAAACTTACCTCGCCACAATAATCACTAATGAAATTAATAAAACCTACAAAACCAATATTTTAATTGATAAAGTTGATTTTTCATACCTAGGAAAAATACAGCTAAAAGGCATTCACATCAATGATTATCGCCACAATAAAATGATTGATGTTGCCAAACTCAGTACGTCGATTTTTAGTTACAAAATGGCCTATAACAATAAATTGAATTTTGACAATATTAAAGTGAGCAATGTTTATTTAAATATGGTAACTTATAAAGGCGAAACCAACGATAACCTCTCCATTTTTATAGAAAAATTTGATGACCAACCATCAACAACGGGTCAACCTTCAAGCTTTTTAATGACTGCCAAAAATATTCATTTAGAGCAAGGTAATTTTTACTTATCAGATTTTAATTTTGATGATAAACCTTTAGCCTATTACAAGCAATTAAATGGTGATTTAAAGCGATTTAAAATTAAGGGCCCCAATGTTTCAGTAAATATTCGGAATTTAACATTTATAGAAGACCACGGTTTAGAGGTAAAAAAATTGGACACCGATTTTGAATATACCCTTACGGGGATGCAATTCCATAATTCAGAACTAAAAACCGAAACTTCATCATTGAATTTTGATTTGAATTTTGACTACGACCGCAATAACTTAAAATATTTTTACGACAGCGTTCAGGTTAAGGCATCCATAAAAAAGTCATTGCTTTCAATGCCCGATTTAAAACATTTTTACAATGAAATAGATGGCAATCAACAGCTTACCATTTACGCTCAAATGAAAGGCACTTTAAACGATTTTGAATTAAATCAAGTAGATTTAAAATCAAGTACTAAAGTTTATTTTAAAGGCAAGATGCGATTGATCAATTCATTTAAAGTCAAAGCGCCCTTTAAATTAGAAACCGATATTGAAAGTTTAGCAGCTAATGCTCATAAATTAAAACAACTTTTACCCAATTTAATAGGTAAAAACCTGCCCGATGCCACCAATGTTTTGGGTGATTTTTTGGTTATAGGCAAAACAGATATCACAAAAAATACCATCAATACCCAAAGTCAAATAAAATCAGCTCTTGGAAAAATTACATTAAATATGGATTTTGGAGCCATAGCTGATTTAGAACAAACAAATTATAAAGGAATTTTAGCTTTAGAAAATTTTAAATTGGGAAAGGTTATAAAAGATACTTTGGTGGGCTATTTGAGTTTGATAGCTTCAATTGATGGAAGGGGAATGACTTTTAAATCGTTAAACACATCCGTTAAGGCAAATATTAGCAAGCATCAATACAAAGCTTACACCTATAATAAAATTGACCTTGACGGCGTTTTTAAGTATAAAAAATTTACCGGAAAATTGGTTTCAATTGACGATAATTTAAAATTGGCTATTCAAGGTGAAGCTGACTTTTCGCAAAAACAATACCGCTATGATTTTAACACGAACATAGATTTTGTAAACTTTAACGCACTTAATTTATACACAAAGGATAAAATTTCATTGTTTAAAGGTGCAATCGATATCAATTTAGTAGGAAGTTCGATAGATGCACTTACTGGTTCGGTTGCTTTTAATAATACGACCTATACAAATCAAACTGGAATTTACTTTTTTAAGAATTTTAAAATTGCTTCAAGTATTGAAAACCAAATAAAAACCATAGAAATAAATTCTCCCGATATTGTAAGCGGAAAATTAATGGGTAATTTTAAACTTTTAGAACTTCCCGATTTATTTAAAAATGGTTTAGGTAGCATTCTATCAAAATATCAATTCAAAAAAACAAGTGATAATCAAACGGTTAGTTATAATTTTAAAATTTACAATAAAGCGCTAGAGATTTTTTATCCTGATTTTAAACTGGCAACAAATACAATTATTAGGGGAAATTTGGCAAGCATTGACACGAGTTTTACACTTATTTTTAAAACGCCGCAATTAGATGCTTTTAAAAATAGCATCCAAAATATCAACCTACAAATTGACAATAAAAATCCGCTTTTTAGCACGCTTTTAAATGTAGATAAAATAACATCAGACTATTACGATATTTCTAAACTCAATTTAGTTAACGTAAAATTAAAAGATACGCTATTTTTGAGAACCGATTTTTATGGAGGCGATTCTCTTACCGAAAAATACAATCTGAGTTTATACAATACCACAAACGAAAAAGGGAATTCGGTTTTTGGCGTTAAAAAATCAAATGTGAATGTCAAAAATATGAACTGGATTTTGAATCCTACAAATAATAAAGACAATAAAATTATCTTTGACGATAGCTTTACGGTTTTTGATATTAAAAAAATTGACTTGCAAGCGGGCGCACAAAAAATTAATATCGATGGCTACATGTTGGATAAAAACAATAGCGATTTTCAATTAAATTTAGAAAATGTCGATATAGAGAACATTACCCCTAAAATAGACAGCTTGGCTTTAAAAGGGCGCGTAAACGGGAATTTAAACTGGAAAAAAACCAATGGTCAACTCATGCCTATTGCCGATATGACGATTGACAACTTTAGCATAAATAATTCTTACCAAGGTAACGCCGTTATCAATGCCCAAGGATTTAATTCACTAAAAAAATATGAGCTAAACGCGCTTATTAATCGCAACGATATTAGAACCCTTTATGTTAAAGGAAGCATCGATTTTGAAAATGAAAACCCTACAATTGATGTTGATATTACCTTTAAAAGTTTTATGCTAAATGCATTTAGCGCCCTAGGCGAGAATGTTTTGTCGAATATAAGAGGTAATGTAAACGGACAAGCAAAAATTTCGGGCGAACTCAAAAACCCTACAATCGATGGCGAATTAACGCTAGTTGATGCAGGTCTTAATTTTCCTTATATTAACGTCGATTACCACTTTGACGGAGCTCCAAAAGTTAGACTGCACAATCATACTTTTGAATTTGAAAACGCAACCATAAGTGATAGTAAGTTCAATACCAAGGCATTTTTATCAGGAACTATTTCGCATGACCGATTTAAAAAGTGGTTCTTAGATTTAAAACTGGCTACCAAAAACTTACTTGTTTTAAATACCGTTGAAGATGAAGAAACCCTGTATTATGGTACTGGATTTATAGAAGGAAAAGCAACAATCTCCGGTTTAACCGATAATCTTTTAATTCAAGTTAACGGAAAAACTAACCCGGGAACAAAATTTATCATTCCACTAAGTGACGTGAGAACCATTGATGAATCAAATTTAATACACTTTGTAAAAAAGGAAGTAAATCCCAATAAAATAAAATCCCAAGAAGATTATATTTTAGACCAACTGCAAGGATTAAACATTAAATTTAATATAGATGTTACCAAAGATGCCATTGCACAAATAGTAATTGATAAAAAAACGGGAACCATTTTAAAGGGTAGTGGAGATGGAAACCTCCAAATTAACATCAACACCAACGGTAATTTTACCATGTTTGGAAACTTTGTTGTTGACAATGGCATTTATGAATTTAAAAACATCATTAACAAATCATTTAACGTTAAAAAAGGCGGTACCATTAGTTGGACTGGAAATCCTTATAATGCCAACTTAGATATAGAAGCCGTTTATCACACCAAAGCCAACCCGGGTGTTTTGCTAGAAAATGCAAAGGGTACTCGAAATATTGATGTTGACTTGATTACAAAAATTAAGGGAAAATTATTTGAATCGAATATGGAATTCGATGTGTTTTTGCCCACAGCGAGTTCTACCGTTAACAGCGAACTTCAATTTAAATTAAACAATAGTGATAAAAAAATGACCCAGTTCTTCTCCCTCTTAACAACAGGTTCATTCTTTAGTCAAGATTCTAATAATTTTGATAGCAATGCCGTCATTACAGGAACTATTTCTGATAGAATTTCGAGTGTTTTATCAGATATCTTAAATAAAGAAGGAAATAAATTTCAAGTAGGATTTATTTATGATATAGGTAGTTATGACCGCTTGAGCAATTTAAAAACCGAAGACCAGTTAGGAATTACGGTGTCATCAAAAATAAGCAAAAAATTTACGGTTAATGGTAAAGTTGGTGTGCCAGTTGGCTCTAAATCACAATCTTCGGTTATTGGAGAAGTTGAAATAACCACCCCATTAAATAAATCGGAAAGTTTGACAGGTCGCATCTTTAACCGACAAAACCAAATTCAATTTGCCGTTGCCGACCAAGAAGGCTATACCCAAGGTGTGGGTATTTCTTACCGCGTAGATTTTGACAATTTAAAAGATTTGTTCAAAAAAACCAAACCAATTAAAAAAAGTAATCAAGCCAAAAAAGACAGCATTCAAGCTGCTTTAAAACTTATAAAATTTAAACCGGTTAAAAAGGACTCGCTTCCCAATAAAAAACATTGATTCACTGTAAACAAGTGTAAACAAATACGACTTCTATTTTATTATAAATCAATTACTTTTAAAGTTTTAAGCGAAATCGTTTTCGTATAAAAACGCGATATTTGTCTTTTTTAAAAAGGTTTATCCTTAATTTTGAACCATTATAAATTATGAAAAAAATTAAAAAAATTGCTGTTTTAACTTCTGGTGGCGATGCACCCGGAATGAATGCCGCCATTAGGTCGGTTGTTAGAACTTGTGCCTACTACCGAATTGATTGTATCGGCGTGTATCGCGGCTATCAAGGTTTGATTGAAGGTGATTTTGTGCCGATGAGTGCCCGAAGTGTGAGTAGTATCATCAATAAAGGTGGCACCATGCTAAAATCGGCACGCTCAAAAGAATTTATGACCGTTGAAGGCCGTAAAAAAGCATACGACAGTTTAATTGCAGCCGAAATTGATGGTTTGATTTTAATTGGTGGTGACGGCTCATTTACAGGAGGTTTGGTGTTTAACGAAGAATATCATTTTCCAATAATAGGCATTCCAGGAACCATTGACAATGATATTTTTGGAACAGATTATACCATAGGTTACGATACCGCCTTAAACACGGTTGTTGAAGTTATTGATAAAATTAGAGATACCGCCAGTTCTCATAACCGCCTCTTTTTTGTTGAGGTAATGGGCAGAGATGCCGGATTTATTGCCCTTAATGCCGGTATTGGCGCTGGAGCGGAAGAGATTTTAATTCCCGAAGAAAATTTGGGTTTAGAACGCTTGCTCGAATCGCTTAAACAAAGCAAACGCTCAGGAAAATCATCGAGTATCGTCGTGGTTGCCGAAGGTGATAAACTAGGTAAAAACGTATTTGAATTACGCGACTATATCGAAGAACATGTTCCCGAATATGAAGTCCGTGTTTCGGTTTTAGGCCACATGCAACGCGGTGGTTCGCCATCTTGTTTCGACCGTGTTTTGGCGAGTAGGTTAGGCGTAAAAGCAGTAGAATTACTTTTAGATGGCCACTCTAATTTAATGGTTGGCATTGTAAATACTAAAATTGAAAGCTGCTCTTTTAAAGAAGCTTTAGCCGGACACCACAACATCAATAAAGAATTAATAAGAGTTGCAGACATTATGTCTGTTTAAAATTTAATATAAAAAATAAAAATGATTAAAATTGGAATTAACGGATTCGGAAGAATAGGAAGATTGGCATTTAGAGTTGCCGTAAGTAGAAAAAATGTACAAGTAGTTGCTATAAATGATTTATTAGAAGTAGATTATCTAGCTTATTTATTAAAATTTGATTCCGTTCACGGTAAATTTGAAGGTGAAGTTTCAGTAAAAGACGGTTTTTTAATCGTTAATGGAAACAAAATTAGAGTAACAGCCGAACGCAATCCTGAAAATTTAAAATGGAATGAAGTAGGAGCCGATTATATTATCGAATCTACTGGCTTTTATACAACCCTTGAAACAGCAGGTTTGCATATTAAAGGAGGTGCTAAAAAAGTGATTATTTCAGCCCCTTCTAATGACGCTAAAACTTTTGTAATGGGCGTAAACCATAAAACAATGCTTGCAACCGACGTAATTATGTCGAATGCTTCTTGTACTACAAATTGTTTGGCTCCAATTGCTAAAGTTTTAAATGATGAATTTAAAATTGTTGAAGGTTTAATGACAACTATTCACGCCACTACAGCCACACAAAAAACGGTTGATGGTCCATCTGCCAAAGATTGGCGCGGTGGTCGGTCGGCGTTAAATAATATTATACCAGCTTCAACAGGTGCTGCAAAAGCAGTTACAAAAGTAATTCCTGATTTAGTAGGAAAACTTACAGGAATGGCTTTTAGAGTGCCAATCGTTGATGTTTCGGTAGTCGATTTAACAGTAAGATTAGAAAAATCTACCAGTTTAGCCGCTATCAATGCGGTGATGAAAAAAGCATCCGAAAATGAATTAAAAGGAATTTTAGGCTACACCGAAGACGATGTGGTTTCGCAAGATTTTGTTTCCGAAACCAAAACATCTACCTACGATGCCAATGCATGTGTTGCATTAAACGAAAATTTCTTTAAGATAATAGCTTGGTACGATAATGAATATGGTTATTCTAATAAAATAGTCGATTTGGTTATCTATGCAGCTAGTTTGAATTAATGTTAGTTTGTTGAGTTGAGTTGAAAATCCCGCTTCGGTGGGATTTTTTTTGCACCTAATTTACCGTTCTTCTTTGTATATTTGGATGCTTTTATGAGAACTGTAAAAATAATTGAATGCCCACGAGATGCCATGCAAGGCATTAAACCATTTATAGAAACCGCTATAAAAGCGCATTATATCAACAAACTTTTACAGGTAGGTTTTGACACCATTGATTTTGGCAGTTTTGTTTCGCCAAAAGCCATTCCGCAAATGCAAGATACCGCAAAGGTTTTATCAAAATTAAACTTATCCCAAACAAAAAGTAAATTATTGGCCATTGTTGCCAATGTGAGAGGTGCTGAAGATGCTATAAAATTTGAAGAAATTAGCTATTTAGGATATCCGTTTTCTATTTCCGAAAACTTTCAAATGCGAAATACAAGCAAAACCATAGCCCAATCAATTTGCGTTTTAGAAAGTATTTTAAATTTGGCAGATAAAAGTAACAAGCAAGTGGTAGCCTACCTTTCAATGGGCTTTGGAAACCCTTATGGAGACCCTTGGAGTGTAGAAGTTGTGGCAGAATGGACTTCTAAATTAGTAGCAATGGGCGTAAAAATACTATCCTTATCGGATACCATCGGAACCTCAGATCCTAAAACTATTAGCTATTTATTTTCAAATCTTATTCCGATGTATCCTAAAATTGAGTTTGGTGCGCATTTGCACACCACGCCAGCCAAATGGTTTGAAAAAGTTGAGGCTGCTTATAGGGCAGGTTGTAGGCGCTTTGATGGTGCAATTCTTGGCTTTGGCGGATGTCCAATGGCAAAAGATGAATTAACCGGTAATATGCCAACCGAGCAATTAGTAACTTATTTTAATCAGCAAAACGTAGCAATTAATATAAATGCTATAAAATTTAAAGCGGCCTTTAAGGCCGCTAAAAAGGTATTTTTAACTGTTTAAGTAATTAGAATTTTCTTAAAACCGTCTTTTAAAAGCTTTGTGATTGCTGTCTCCATCACGATGACTTCGCCCACTTCCGCCATCACGACTTCGCGAGTGATCACTGCTTCTTGAATGCTCGTTGCTTCTGCCACCATCTCTTCGGCTTCCACGGTCGCTTCGGTCTCTAGAAAAGCCACTTGAAGCGCCTTTTGGTTTTGCGGTGATTTCAACTTTAATGGGCCTGCCATTAAACATTTGACCATTTATGGTGCTTAAAACATCATTTTCTACTGATTTTTCGACCTCAAAAAACGAGAAGCTCTTTAAAATTTCAATCTGCCCAATGGCAAAATGATGTTTGTTGAGGTGTTTGTTAATCAAACCAATTAGCAATTTTGGGTTTAAATTATCTAAGTTTCCTAGATTGATATGAAATCTGGTGAAGTTATCGGGCGTTACATTTGACCGCGATCTGCTGGCATCGCCATTGATGTCTTGCGCGTCTTTATAATATGCTAAAAATCGGTTAAATTCAACAGATACAAAACGTTGAATTAATTCTTCACGACTTAAATAGTTTAATTCGGCATAAATTCCTTTTAGAAAGGTTTCAATTTCACCTTCATTAACATTGACTTCTTTAACTTTATTGATGAGGTTAAATAACTGTTTTTTACAAATATCGTGGCTACTCGGAATATTTTTAACTTCAAAAGTTTTAGCGACCATTTTTTCAATGGGGCGCAATTTGCTTTGTTCCCTGCCGTTAATTAACACGATAGAAACGCCTTCTTTTCCGGCGCGACCGGTTCGTCCACTGCGGTGGGTATAAATTTCAATTTGATCGGGAAGTTTGTAGTTGATAACGTGTGTTAAATCATCTATGTCAATGCCACGAGCTGCCACATCGGTTGCAACTAAAATTTGGAGATTTTTAGTCCTAAATTTTTGCATCACGGTATCGCGTTGTGCTTGCGATAAATCGCCATGCAAAGCATCGGCATTATAACCGTCGGCAATTAATTTATCGGCAATAGTAGTGGTTTCGGTTCGCGTTCTACAAAAAACAATTCCGTAGATTTCGGGATAATAATCGGCGATGCGTTTTAGGGCTAAATACCTATTTTTTTCTTCGGTAATGTAAGCTTCGTGGGTAACATTTGCCGCACCTACATTTTTTCCTCCAACAGCTATTTCTATTGGATTGTTCATATAGTTTTTTGCAATATTATGGACTTCTTTTGGAAAAGTAGCCGAAAATAATAAGGTTTGTTTGTCTTTTGGGGTAACTTCAAGAATGGTATCAAGTTCTTCTTTAAAGCCCATATTTAGCATTTCATCGGCTTCATCTAAAACCACCCATTGGATGGCTTCTAAATTTAGAACGCGTCGTTTAATTAAATCGACCGTTCGACCCGGTGTGCCAACAATAATTTGTGCGCCTTTTTTGATGGCACGTATTTGATCTTCAATACTTGCGCCTCCATAAACTGCAACGGTTTTAAGTTTGGGAATGTATTTTGTAAATTCAACAATATTTTTAGCCGTTTGTGTAGCCAACTCTCGGGTTGGTGATAAAATTATAGCGACAGTTTCTTTTTGATTTGGATCGATTTGTTCAATAATAGGCAAGCTAAAGGCGGCAGTTTTACCTGTTCCTGTTTGTGCAAACGCTTTTAAATCTTGTCTTGAAGCTAATAATTGAGGAATGGTTTTTTCTTGTATTGGCGTTGGTTTATCAAAACCAAGTTCGTTTAATACTTGTAATAGACTAGGTTGTAAGCCTAAATTTGTAAATGTTATCATGAATTGACCTTATTATTTTAGGTGTAAAAAAGTGCGCAAAGGTAGTGGTTTTTTGCTTTAAACAATTATAAATCAGTTTTTATTTAATAAGCTTAATTCGTCTTCAAAATTAGTAGCCCATAACACAGTAAATCCGTTCGCTACAATCTCATTTTTATTTAACAAGATAATACGCGGTGTTGTAGAAGTAATAAAATTACGCATCACACAATTATGTGCTAAATGGAATTGATTTTGTTGAGGCAAAAAGGTGAAAATTTTGGATTTTAACCATGTTTCTTTATGCTTGTCTATATTAATGCCAATAAAATTCAAGTTTGGATAGCTTTGTTGAAGATAGCGCACCCTTTTGGATAGGTTGTTGGTGTTAATTAGTTTTTCAGACCAAAAATAAAGAACTGTTTTTTCATTTTTTATGATATCAGATGATAATATTTCGACTCCTTTAGTATTAATGACTTTAAATTCAATAAGTTTAGTTCCCTTTTTAATATTTTTATAGTCATTTGACAACTGTTTTATTTCTTTAACATATTTTTGTTCATCACAATTTTTATAAAAAAGAGCTTGTTCGGTTTCTCGTTGTTTATCGGTTAAATCGTGGTAAAAAAAGCTATCATAAATGGTGCGATATAAAAATAAATTTTTCAATTCCTTTTGATTAATTGCTTCTATAATATTTTCAATCATGTTTAATGAAACATTGGTTTCGGGTAGCAAAGACTTCTTTTCATAAGCGTTGTGATGTATATATGCGTTAATATAATTCCGATAAGGATAAAAATAGACTAAGCTACTGTCGTTTAAATTGATTTGTTTTCGGTATTCATAAAAAGTTGAATCTAAAAGGGGCAAAGAATCTAGATTGAGCTTTCGTTTGTTATAAAGTGGATAGTTTTCTTTTTTGCTGTAAAGCGGATAATTAAGGGTAACCTTGGCGAATTTATCAAACAAATCGGACTGTTTGGGGGCATTTGTTTTAAACTGATTGTAAAGATTTTGTTTTAGTTTTAAAGCCGAATCAATTTTGGCACTAAAGGCATCAGGAGGCAGTAAAAAAAAGGGCATAAATGTGCGATCTTCTAATTCATCATTTAAAAATAAGTTCATTAAAAAATTATTGCGCTCTGATCCTTTACCAATAAACACAAGTGATTCATCAAAATCCCAAGTGTTTAAACGCAATATAATACTGTCTTTTGGTTCAAGATAAACGTATTGATATTCATTGCCGTGACTAAAAGTGTATAAACTGGGAGTCAGTTTATCAAATTTAAATAAAAATCTATTGTTTTTATCTAAGTAGGCTGAATCCAGGAATTTTTCGTTCAATAAAAAGTAAACTTTTGATGATTTTGGATTGACAATTTGACCTCCAAAATAGGTAGCATCCTCATTTATCTTGTCGTGTTTACAACTCAAAAAGAGTATAAAAGAGCAGGTTGCATAAAAAAACAATACAAAGGTATTTTTCATAAATTTATTAAAGCAAGGCTCTAAGAATTATTAGTAACTGCAAAACTAATGCAATAGCTAAATTATTCTTGTTAATTGGGTGTTAAATTATATAAATAGATTTTAGCAGTCAAAACCTATCATTTTAACTACTTTTGCAAAAATTTTACAAAAGAAATAAAAAATGTTAACAGTTTCGAATTTATCTGTCCAATATGGCAAACGCATTTTGTTTGATGAAGTAAATACCACCTTTACTCAAGGTAATTGTTATGGTATTATTGGCGCTAATGGTTCTGGTAAATCCACTTTTTTAAAGATAATTGCTGGCGATATCGACCCCACTTCTGGACAAGTAAGCCTTGAAAAGGGCAAGCGCATGTCGGTTTTATCTCAAAATCACTTTGCTTTTGATGAGCATTCCGTTTTAGAAACCGTTTTAATGGGCAACAAACCCTTATACGATTTAAAAATAACACTTGATACCATCTATGCCAAAGCTGATTTTACCGAAGAAGATGGTGTTAAAGCGGGTGAATTGGGCGTTGATTTTGAGGAAATGGGTGGGTGGACTGCCGAAAGTAGTGCCGCAACCTTGTTATCATCGCTCGATATAAAAGAAAACCTCCACAATACTTTGATGAAAGATGTTGATGGTAAAGCTAAAGTGCGCGTGTTGTTGGCTCAGGCTTTATTTGGCAATCCCGATGTTTTGGTTATGGACGAGCCTACCAACGACTTAGATTTTGAAACCATTGGTTGGCTCGAAAACTTTATTGCAAACTATAACAACACCGTTATTGTTGTTTCGCACGATAGACACTTTTTAGATGCCGTTTGCACCCATGTATCTGATATTGATTTTGGCAAGATAAATCATTACTCTGGCAATTATTCTTTTTGGTACGAATCGAGTCAACTAGCTGCCAGACAGCGCTCTCAACAAAATAAAAAAGCCGAAGAAAAGAAAAAAGAACTCGAAGAATTCATCCGACGGTTTTCTGCCAATGTAGCCAAATCTAAACAAGCGACAAGCCGCAAAAAAATGATTGAAAAATTAAATATTGACGAAATAAAACCTTCAAGCCGCCGATATCCCGCCATTATTTTTGATCAAGACCGCGATGCCGGAGACCAAATATTAAACATGGAACATTTAACCGGCTCAATTGACGGTGAAGTGCTTTTTAAAGATTGCCATATCAATTTGAGCAAAGGCGATAAAGTGGCGATTATATCTAAAGATTCGAGAGCTAATACGCTATTATATGAGATTTTAAATCACAAAACTAAAGCCGATAAAGGCAAGTTTAGTTGGGGTATAACCACCACGCAAGCCTATTTACCATTAGAAAACAGCGATTTTTTTAACACCGATAGCTCGCTTGTAGATTGGTTGCGACAATGGTCTAAAACCGACGAAGAGCGTGAAGAGGTTTTTATACGTGGCTTTTTAGGAAAAATGTTGTTCAGTGGTGAAGAAGCCCTCAAATCGTGTAAAGTGTTATCGGGTGGCGAAAAAGTGCGTTGTATGTTGAGCCGAATGATGATGATGAAAGGCAATATACTCATGTTAGACGAACCTACAAATCACCTTGATTTAGAGTCGATTCAGGCTTTTAACAATGCCCTAAATAACTTTAAAGGAACGGTTTTATTTTCAACCCACGACCATCAATTTGCTCAAACGGTTGCCAATAGAGTGATTGAGTTGACACCAAATGGCATTATTGACAGGTATATGAGTTTTGATGAGTATCTAGCCGATGACAAAATAAAAGTGTTGCGCGAAAAAATGTACCACTAATTAAAAAAGCCAAGTAATTTACTTGGCTTTTTAATTTTTAATCCTCACCGCCGGGTCTATAATTAGAATTTCTTTTTGTGTTTTGAAGGCGTTGCAATAAATGCCTGTTAAAATCGTCTTCGGCTCTATAAAGTTTCAATATTTTTTTTGCCGATAAAATTTCAAGAAGTTGTTTGTTTAAATCAGTTTTGGCGTTAATAATAGATTTATCAATTTCTATTAATTCATTTAAAAAGTTCTTCGCATCTTTTTCTGTTAGGGCATCAATAGCACCAAGATCTCTTATTTTTTGATGGAGTTCGCGGGTTTTTTTAAAGCGCAAATCCATTATTTTTGAATCGTAAACATTATAAATAGGCCAAAATTTTTCAGCTTCTTTTGAAGTTAATTTTAAGGCATCAGTAATAAAAGCTGTTTTTAAGGCTTTAATTTTTTCACTGTTTTTATATCCGTAACCTTGTTGTGCTTGCAAACTTATCGCAAGGAATAAAAAGAATAGGACTATTGCGTATGGTTTTTTCATAGTTTTAGTTGTTTAGAATAAGCTCTTCAATATCGGTTTGATTTAAATAGGTTTCCAATTTTAAATCTTCTATTGGAGCATAAGTATTAGATAGTTGTGAAAAATCGGCATCTGTTAAAAATTCACCTAAATTATAACTATTAGAATAATCGGGAACTAAAGCCAAATAATTATTAATATTTGTGGTGTCTAAAGTTTCAAAAGTTACCGTTTCAAATTTATTGATAAAGTTTAATCCAATAAATAAAACGACCGATGCAGCTACTGCAAAAGGTAAAATGCGTTTTAAAAATATTGATTTTAGAGGGATAATTTTAACCTCAGGACTGTTTTTAATATTTAGTTTACTCAAAATTTTAGTTTCCAAAGTATTGAAATAATCATTTGGAATGTCATCACTTACTTTTAATAATACTTGAGATTCAACACGCTCAAAATAGCCTTTTGGAGCTGTAAACCCCGCATTTTTAAAGTTTAAATCTTTTAGTTTAATATAATTTTTTGATTTTTTCATATGTTTTAAGACTGATTTTAAATCAAATAGTTTAATGATGCGTTAAATAGTTCTCAATTTTTTTTACGGCAAGGTGATAAGAAGCCTTTAAAGCGCCAACCGAAGTGCCTAAAACTTCTGACATCGATTCGTATTTCATTTCTTCAAAATACTTCATGTTAAAAACCAATTGTTGTTTTTGGGGCAGAAGCACTAAGGCTTTTTGTAATTTTTCTTGAATTTCATCGCCGCTAAAATAGCTATCAGCATATAAGTTATCGGCTAACTTAAAATTGACTTCGTCAATACTAATGCTTTGTTGTTGGGCTATTTTATTGAGATGAGTAATTGATTCATTGGTTGCAATGCGGTAGAGCCACGAATACAATTTGCTTTCGCCTTTAAATGTTCCAATATTTTTATAAACTTTTATAAAGGTGTTTTGCAAAACATCATCGGTATCATCGTGTGTTTTTACAATGTTGCGAATGTGCCAATAAAGGCGTTCTTTATGCTCGTGCAAAAGCTTTTTAAAAGCTTCGTTTTGAGTTTTCGGATTTTGTAAATCGGCTATGAATTGCTTTTCGCTTTCCAAGGGTTGAAACTATTTTGTTTTAGACCTCTAAGTTACGAAAAGGTTTAAAAAGAAACATCCAAAGTCAAGTTAAAAACGCGTCCGGTCAGTCTATTTGGCACTGCAAAAGATAGTTTAGATGAGGCATCTCTAACCCAAGTATTAGAAATGGTATTTTGTACATCGAAAAGGTTAAATATTTCAAATCCAACCGAAAATGCTTTGGCATGAAGGCGTTTTAAATAATAAGAAGGTGTTGACCCATCAACCAAATTATATGAAATGCCAATATCGGCACGTTTATAATCCGGCAAACGGTTTTGAAAAAGATACGGGTCGGCAAAGGCTGGCGAACCTCCCGGAACGCCTGTGTTATATACCAAGTTGAGGTACATTTTTATATTTGGATAGTTTGGAACATAATCTTGAAATAACATTGCAAATTTAAATCGCTGGTCGGTTGGCCTATCAATAAAGCCACGGCCGTCAATATTTTCTTGGGTTTTTAAAAAGCCCATACTAATCCACGATTCAGTACCGGGAACAAATTCACCATTCAATCTTAATTCAAGCCCTGTTGCAAAAGCTTTTGCATTGTTTTTTGCGCTGTAGCGGATGCGAACATTTTCTACCGTAAACGGATTTACTTGAGTGATATTTTTATAATAAACTTCGGTTGTCAATTTAAAAGGACGGTCAAAAAGTTTTAAACTATAATCATTGCTAAGCACCAAATGGAAGGCTTTTTGAGCTTTAACTTCAGGATGAATTTGACCGATAGAGTCGCGCAATTCTCTATAAAAAGGAGGTTGTTGGTAAATGCCGGTGGTGATTTTAAATAGCATGTCTTTTTGCCAATTAGGTTTGATGGCAAATTGAGCTCTCGGACTGAAAATGGTTTGGCTTTTAGATTTTAAACTATTGGTATTTACCGACCAATTTTGTGCCCTAATACCAAAATTATACCAAATTTGGGCATCATTTAAAAAGTCAATTCTACTAAATTGAACAAAACCCATAATTCGATTTATCGTAATAGTATTAAAAGCCCTCGTGCTTGTAAATGGCACCATTGGTCCTGCAAAGGGGAGGTAAGGTTGATCATTTTGAGGAGTAAAATGTGGCGGTCTAATTGAAAATCCAGCCGAATCAATCACTTCCCATTCAATAATACGGTCTTTAATATTTTCAGTTTGATATTTTAAACCCGCTTCAAGATGGTCATTATTTTTTAAATAGCTTCCTTTAAGTTCAATATTTTTAATAAAAGCGTCTAAATCATTTCGGGCGTGGTTTAGTTGTGAACCAATTGCAACCGATGATTCAACTTTGCCAAAATTACTTGAGCCAAAATCGGCATTGACTTCACCTAGATTGTAAAAGGCAAAGGTGTCAAAATGTTCTTCTTCTTGCGTATTATAGGCAGAAGTTGACACATTAAAGTTTAAAAAATCGGAATAGCGGTAAGTTCCTTTTAAAGCGCCAAAAGCTGTTAAATAGCGATCTTTTTCTTGACCTTCATAGTTAACAATAAGCGCTACGGGATTGGCAATGGTTCCAAAATTTGAAATGCGCGAAATGGGTTTATCATTATAATTGTTTAAGCTAAAGTTTCCTAAAAAGTCGATGGTGAGTTTAGCATTCGCCAAATAACTGAAATACGATTGAAAATCGGTAAAATTGGGTCTTAAATTTCCAGAATTATCGCCGCTGTTTACCAACAAACTGTTGTTGCGATATCTAAATCCGGCTAAAGCCGAAAGACGCTTATTTAAAAACAAATCTTCATAAGTAAGGTTAGCGCCTAAAAAACTTCCATTGGCATTAAGCGAAAATTCCTGAGGTTTTTTATAGGTAATATCGAGTACCGACGCCATTTTATCACCGTATTTTGCCTGAAAACCACCAGCCGAAAAATAGATGTTTTGTGTTAAAAAGGGATTTAAAAAACTTAGACCTTCTTGATTGCCTGAGCGGACTAAAAAGGGACGATAGACTTCAATGCCATTAACATAGACTAAATTTTCATCAAAATTTCCACCTCTTACATTATATTGCGTGCTCAATTCATTGTTAGAATTAACTCCGGGGAGTGTTTTTAAAACATTTTCAATTCCGGCATTGGCTCCGGGTATTTTTATGGTATTTTTAGATTTAATTTTGGTGAGTCCCTGTGCTTGTTTTTTACTATCTTTTATTTCAACTTCCGAAATTTGTTCGGTTTTTAACTGCATTTTAACAGGAAAATAAACCGTTCTGTTATGCAAAATACGAACGTGTTTGCTCACACTAACATAAGAAACATGGCTAATGGTAATGATTAAATTGGTGTTTTCGGGAACTTTTAAATTATAAAACCCTTGCACATCGGTGATGGTTCCTTTTTTGCCGTAGCTTATTGACACCCCTTCAATTGGTTTGCCTTCCGCATCAGTAACGGTGCCTTTTATAGTAGAAAATTGCGCTTGAATGGCAAGCTGTGAAAGCAAAAAAAACAGGCAAATAAATAAGGATTGTTTCAAAAGTTCTAATTGTTTTTTCTTGAAAAATTAGCTGTATAAATAGTGGTATTCTCAACATTATCAGTAACGACAACTTTCAAAACATGTTTTATAGTTTCAAAATTTTTATCACTAAAATTATAAGTCAGTTCACCTTTTTTTGGTTCAAATTCCATCAAAACCCATTCATCATCTATATAGGCATTATAACTTTTGATGCCTGTGCCGTAATCGGAGATGTGGAATTTTAAAAAATGATAATCTGTCAGCCATTGACCATCTTTAAAGTTTATTGGTTTAATGCTTGGATTTGAGGTATCTTTTTTAAGTCCATAAGAACCCAAAAAACGCAAATTAGCCGAAATTTTACCACCTTTAATTACCGTTGAAATGTAGCTATTATTAACAATATTAGCGATATAATATTTTGAGATATCCGGATAGTTTAAAGTGTCAACATTAAAAGTTATCTTATAACTTCGGTCTAGTGGCTGGGTATTTTTGCCTATAAAAGCAGTGTTGTTTTCAACTTTTAAATCCAAATAAAAATCGTCATAAAAAGTATTTTCATTAAATTCAATGTTTACATTTTCTATTTCAAATTTATTTACCAGTTTACTCGAAATAAAATAGCCGTTATTTTGGATGGATTTTTTTCTTAAAATGGTATCCTTTTTGCCTTTTAAAGGGATAAGTATTTGAGCGGTATTGTTTTGAAAATCTTTTGTGCTGATTTTGATGTTATAAGTTACTTCATCTTTGATTGTGAGTTTGCCCGAGCCTAAACTTTGGTCATAAATTTTCAATTTGCTTTTAGGTTCAATAAAGCATTTTTGAATGGTTTCTTTGTTTCGGATGTAAGCTTCATAATCTAAAAGTAAGTTGATGTATTTGGTATCTGAAAAAGCAAATTTTTCAATGGTATGGTGATAGGTTAAGGTGTCATTTTTGGTCAAAGATAAATCGTAGGTTCCATTTCTATTAAAGGCTGCATCTTGACGGTCGGTAGTGCTTATTCCAAAACCTATTAAACCGTATGCCGAAATTTTATCGGCTAAATAATCGCCATTGGGCAAGGTTTTAAAATGAATAACCACAGGTAAATTAGATTGATTAACTTGTGAGGTGTCGTTTAACGGATAAGCTACTAATTTAGAGATATCAGGTTTGATGTGGTCGGGAATTTCGTAACCAAAAAGCAGAGGATTAATGGTTTCTTCAGTTTTAGTGCTACGCAATTCAAAATGTAAATGTGGTCCGCCCGAACTGCCTGTATCACCTGAAAAAGCAATTGGTTGATTCTTTTTTACAACAATTTCAGCGGCGCTTAAAAACAATTCAACTTCGTAAGATTTTTGCTTGTATTGTTGCATTTTGAGATAGGTTTCAATTTCTGGAGTAAATTTACTTAAATGACCATAAACACTGGTAAAACCATTTGGATGGGTAACGTAAATGGCTTTTCCCAAACCCCAAGCCTGAATTCTAATTCTAGAAACATAGCCGTCAGCAACCGAATTAACAACGAATCCCTGTGAGCCTCTGGTCTTGACATCAAGTCCGGAATGAAAATGATTATTGCGCAACTCTCCAAAATTTCCAGCTAAAATTAGCGGTAAATCCATGGGTTTGATAAAATAATTTTCGGGATATAGTTGTTGGGCGTAATTTTTAAAAGACAAAAAAGTCAGAAATAAAAAAAGAATTCTACAGCTCATTTATTGGTATTAATGATTCATATTTATAAAAGTAAAAATATAAATATTAGACATTATTAAAGCCATAAAATTGCATAATTTGAAATAATTTAAAAATAGCATCTAAAACCCTTGCTATATTGCAAAACAGTTGCTAGATTTGTAGGTATAAGTTTAGAGTCTTTGATTGATGGAAGGATTTTTGAAAACGATTGATTTATTGGAAGTTAAGTTGCTTGGAGTTTTAAAAAATTACCAAGAATTAAAAGAAACAAATCAAAAGCTTAATGCTACTAATCAACGTTTGCTTGATGAATTATCAAATCAAAATCAACAAAACAGCGATTTAGAAGACCGATTACAAGCACTTAAAATTGCTAACACCATGGTAGGCAGCAAAGAAGATAAACTTATAACAAAACAAAAAATTAATTCGCTTATTCGCGATATTGATAAGTGTATTGCACTAGTAAACGAATAGGTTTAATGAAAGACGTTCTCAAAATAAAAGTTAGTATTGCCGATAGAGTTTACCCTTTAACAGTAAAAGTAGAAGAGGAAGAGGGTATTAGAATGGCTGTAAAAAAAATAGACGAACTAATTAAAAAATTTGAGCAAAATTATGCCGTTAGAGATAAGCAAGATGTATTAGCAATGTGTGCTTTGCAGTTTGCTTCGAAATTAGAAATTAAAAATTTGTATAACGAAAACGAAAAATTAGACGCAAAAAATAAACTCGATAAACTAAATAGTTTATTAGATTTGCACTTAACAAGTTCTTTAAAATAAATTTACAATACTGCCTACATTAGTAAATTGTTCGATAAACTCAACAATAATCATTTAAAAAGAATGAGTCTAAGTTGTTAAAGCGCGCTAGCTAGACTAGATACTTAAGCGACTTGTTAATTCTAATCCTGTTTAACTGGGGTTTATAAACTTAACTAATGTAGGCTTTTTATATATATACACTATGATAAACGGAATGTTAATGCCCATTATAATTGGGATCGCAATAGGGCTAGCAATAGGATATGTTATTGCCAAAATAATGGAGCGTATATCGGCTTCTAAACTTTTAAAACAGGCAAAAAAACAAGCATCTTATATTTTAAAAGAATCAAATGCCGAAGCCGAAGCACTTAAAAAAGACAAAATTCTTCAGGCCAAAGAAAAATTTTTAGAATTAAAATCGGAACACGAAATTGTCATCATTGCTCGTGAGAAAAAGATGGCTGAAACCGAAAAACGCTTGCGCGATAAAGAGTCTCAGATGTCGCAAGTTTTAGATAAAAACAAAAAAAATAGCCTTGAATTAGAACAAAAAATTGAAGATTACAACCATAAAGTTGAAACCCTTGAACGCAAGAATGGCGAAATAGAAAAGTTGCACCGCACGCAAGTAGAAAAGCTAGAAGCTATTTCTGGACTTACGGCCGACGAAGCTAAAAAGGAACTCAATGAATCTCTAAGAGAAGAAGCTAAAGCTAACGCGATGGTTTATATTCAGCAAACCATTGAAGAAGCCAAATTTACCGCCCAACAAGAAGCCACAAAAATTATCCTAAATACTTTGCAACGTGTTGGTGTTGAACAGGCTGTCGAAAATTGTGTCAGCGTTTTTAATCTTGAATCAGACGATGTTAAAGGTCGGATTATTGGTAGAGAAGGCCGTAACATTCGCGCTATCGAAGCCGCTACAGGCGTCGAAATTATTGTAGATGATACACCCGAAGCCATTATTCTTTCTTGTTTTGATCCCATTAGACGCGAAATTGCCCGATTGTCTCTGCATAAATTGGTAACCGATGGTCGAATACATCCTGCTAGAATTGAAGAAGTTGTGAAAAAGACCGAAGCCGAATTGACCAACGAAATTATTGAAGTTGGCAAACGCACGGTGATAGATTTAGGTATTCACGGCTTAAATCCCGAATTGATTAAAGTGGTAGGTAGAATGAAATACCGCTCTTCGTATGGTCAAAATTTATTGCAACACTCTCGCGAAGTTGCCAACCTTTGTGCCTTGATGGCTGCCGAGCTAGGCTTAAATCCTAAAGTTGCAAAACGCGCCGGATTATTACACGATATCGGCAAAGTTCCCGATACCGAAAGTGAATTGCCTCACGCTATTTTGGGTATGCAATGGGCCGAAAAATACGGTGAAAAACCAGATGTGTGCAATGCCATTGGCGCACATCATGATGAAATAGAAATGAAATCTTTATATGCCCCAATTGTGCAGGTTTGCGATGCCATTTCGGGCGCAAGACCTGGTGCAAGACGTCAAGTGTTAGACTCTTATATCCAACGTTTAAAAGACTTAGAAGATGTTGCCTTTAGCTTTGGAGGCGTGCAAAAAGCTTATGCCATTCAAGCAGGTAGAGAATTGCGCGTGATTGTTGAAAGTGAAAAAGTGGACGACTTAAAAGCAGCCGAACTGTCATTCAACATTTCTCAAAAAATTCAAAATGATATGACCTATCCTGGTCAAGTGCGCGTTACCGTAATTCGCGAAACACGCTCGGTTAATATTGCAAAATAAATTTATCTAGTTACTTAAGTAAATACCAATATAAGGTCTAATAAATTCAAAGTTTGTACTAGTTTTTAACTATTGTGAATGCTTTAGAGTAATATTAAAAAATTAAATATTTGCATTTTAAACAAAAACACACCCCTAACCCCTCTCAAGAGGGGAATTAGTTTCTGTTAACATTTGACTTTTAGTTATTTATTAAATAAATAAGTTGGTAAATTTATCATACCTAACAGGTTTTTAAAACCTGTTGGGTCTTTAAAAAACCGGCTATATCTTATTTTCTTGGATGAAATTGATCCATCACCTTTCGCAGATAGGTTTTATCAACGTGCATATAAATTTCGGTAGTGGTAATGCTTTCATGACCGAGCATTTGCTGAATAGAACGCAAGTCGGCACCATTTTCTAGCAGATGGGTTGCAAAGGAATGTCTAAAAGTGTGCGGACTGATATTCTTTTTTATTCCCGCCAAAATGGCGAGCTTTTTAAGAATCATAAATACCATATTTCTAGTGAGTTGCTTGCCTCGATGGTTTAAAAATACGGTGTCTTGAAATCCTTTTTTAACGTCGATATGACATCTTATTTCGTGGATGTAATGCTTAATATAAACTTGATCTTTTTTGTTGATTGGCACAAAACGCTGTTTATTTCCTTTACCTAAAACCTTGATAAAACCTTCTTCAAAAAACAAATCCGAAATTTTTAAACTCACTAATTCGGTTACGCGCAAACCACAACTGTATAAGGTTTCTAAAAGCGCCCTATTGCGCTCGCCTTCAGGCTTACTTAAATCAATTTGACTAATAATAAGATCTATTTCGTGGGTTGATAAGGTATCGGGTAATTTTCGACCTATTTTTGGGGATTCAATAAGCTGTGTGGGATTGGTTTCTCTATAATTTTCGAAAACTAAATAATCAAAAAAATTCCGTAAACCCGAAATTAAACGTGCTTGTGAGCGCACATTTATGGTTTTAGCGGTGTGATAAATAAACTGTTGAATGGCTTCTTCGTTGATGCTAATTGGTGAAAGGCTCATTTGATTAACTTCCAAAAACCGCATTAACTTTTTAACATCTCTGCTATAAGCATCAATAGAATTTGGGGATAATCCCCTTTCAATTTTAAGGTATAAAAGATAATTTTTAATTGCCTGCTCCCAAGTCAATCTAATAAATTTTAAAAGTTATAATCTTTCAGTAAAAGTAAAGTAATATATTTACAAAGTGAAAAATGCATTTTAAATAAAATCAAATGAAATTTATTATCATCAACGGTCCCAATTTAAACTTACTTGGCAAACGCGAACCCGAAATTTATGGTTCGGCAAGTTTTGAAGCCTACTTTAAAATCCTCCAAAAAAAATACACACCACATCAATTAGACTATTTTCAATCAAATATTGAGGGTGAACTTATTGATAAATTGCAAGAAGTAGGCTTTAGTTACGATGGCATAATTTTTAATGCGGCCGCTTATACCCACACTTCGGTAGGCTTGGGCGATGCTGTTAAAGCCATTTCAACGCCCGTTGTTGAAGTCCATATTTCTAATGTTCATGCACGCGAAGCTTTTCGTCACCACTCGTTTATTGCCCCAAATGCCAAAGGTGTTATTGCCGGATTTGGATTAAAAAGTTATGATTTAGCGATTGAATCTTTTTTATAAGGACTAAATTTTAGAATTGACGTCACTTATAATTTCATTTTCTATGATTAAAGTTTGCTGATAAAGCGCTTCTGCTTTAGCTAAAAGGGCATCGGCTAATTGGCGATTTTTTAAATCTTTTGCATTAATGCGGACATTAAAGTAAGCGCCTGTTACGGCTGCCTTTGCACAAAGCGCACCAACTCCGGCATCGGATAAGGAATTTTGGAGTCCTATTTTCACCATGGCTTTCATCACTTCCATTGATTCACAAGCGGTTTTCATCACTTTTAAAGGCACTTCGGTGGCGTATTTTGTAGCTTCTTGAATGGCTTGTGAACGCAAAGATTTTTCTTTTGAGGTTGTTTTTGGCATTCTAAAGGCTTCAATAATCTGGTTAAAAGCCTGAGTATCTTCATCCACCAAAGCGAGTAAGGTGTGTTTATAAGTCTGACCTTTTTCAGCCCAATCTGAAAACTCCTTCCAACGGTTGTCCCAACCTGCCTTATGTGCCGATAGATTTGCAACCATAGTACCCAACGAAATTCCTAAAGTACCCACATAAGCGGCTATTGAACCACCACCAGGAGCCATAGATTCGGAGGCGGTTTCATCTGCAAAAGCGCTAAGACTCATGTTAATTAGTTTTTTATTGGAGTCTTTTAGCAGATATTCAATAATTTTTTCATTTGGATTAAAGGGTTTTAAATCGGCTAAACCAAGCGATTTAACGGCGATTTTAATTTTCTCACTTTCACAAATTCCCAATGAACGCGCTTGTTTTATCAGATAAAAATCGGCCGCGTCAAGTAAAGCTTTTAGGGGAATTAAGCCAATTAATTCAGAACCGGTAACACGCAATCCGCGCTCTTGAGCAGCTTTGCAACTTTCATCAAAAGCTAGGTGCATTGGCGTAATGCCAATATTTGTTAGGTTATATGAAATTTGCGCGATGCCATATTCTTCAATATACCAGCCAATTCCTTTAACGGCTTTTAATTTACCCGGAATCCGTAACGGCTGACCATGGTCATCAAGGCTATTTTTGCCAAAAGCATCTGTTTTTATGCGCCCTGCTTCTCTAATATCAAAGGCAATGGCATTGGCTCTTCGGGTAGAAGTGGTATTTAAATTGACGTTATAAGCTATTAAAAAGTTTCGTGCCGAAATGGCAATTGCACCACTTTTTCTTACAGTTTCATTGTAACTTGAAGGTCCAAAATCGGGTATCCAAGCAGGGTTTGCAATTTTTTCTTTTAAACCTTCATATTCGCCTGCCCTACAACTTGCCAAATTTTTGCGTTTGTCTTCTTGAGCGGCATTTTCATATAAGTAAACTGGGATTCCTAGCTCATCACCAACGCGTTTGCCTAATTTTTTGGCATATTCGGCAGTTTGGTCTAAAGAAATACCCGAAATGGGAACGAGCGGACAAACATCGGTAGCGCCAAAACGTGGATGCGCGCCGTGATGTTTGCTCATATCTATAAGCTCAGCAGCTTTTTTAATAAGTAAAAATGCGGCGTCAATAACTTGTTGAGGCTCGCCAACAAACGTAATTACCGTGCGGTTTGTGGCTTTTCCGGGGTCAATATCTAAAAGCTTGATGCCTTCAATTTGAGTAACGCTTTGAGCGATAAGATTTATTTTTTCAAGGTCGCAACCTTCACTAATATTGGGCACACACTCTATTAATTGTCTTTGCATGGTTTAGGTAATTTGATGACCAAAATTAAAGGTAAAATTGGGTTTATTAACATGAATTTATAAATTTTTTTGAAAGTTATTCTTGGGTTCTTTCGACTATGATGGCAAATCCTTAAATTATAGAATTATGAAAACTTTAAAATTAGTAGCGTTTATGGTCTTTTCTTTAGTATTGGTTCAGCCTAGCTTTTCTCAAAACTCAACTAAAACGACATCTCCAAAATTAATAGTTGTAAAATTTCACGCCGATTGGTGTAAAACTTGTAGAGCGATGGGTCCTGTTTTTGAGGACTTGCAAAACAAGATTGACGGCGATGAAGTGCTATTTATAAAACTAGATTTCACCAATAACAAGACGAAAAATCAATCGACTTTATTAGGGTCTGCACTCGGAATTTCAGATATTTTAAAACAAAATGACAGACGCACAGGCTTTGTGCTCATCATTGATGCTAAAACCAAAAAAACACTTCAAAAACTAACCGTTGACGATGATGTTGAAGCCATGGAAACTAAAATTAGAACACTCTTATAAAATTAAAGATTATGGATGCAAGGCGAACTTCCGTAAAAATAACCAGTGCCATAATAAATAGTTTTTACGATATGTTTATTAATGGTAAAAATCGACCAGCATTTTTTAATATTGAAAAAAGTTATCCTGATTTATTGATTTTAGATCAAAACTTTTATACAATAAAATCGGAGTTGTCTTTATTAATGCAACGCAATTTAAGCATACCCCGATATCATGAAATTGACAATTATCAAACAGCTATTTCAGCAGCACTAAATCCTGAAAGAAGTTGGCGCACTTTTATGATTAATTTAATGGGCGACTTTACAGATGATGCGCAAAATATTGTACCCGAAACGTGCAAATTATTAAAACAAATTCCCAATTTATTTCAAGCATTTTTTTCAATTTTAGACCCTCAAAAATCCGTTCCCGCTCATAAAGGAACTTATAGAGGTTACATTCGCTATCATCTGGGTTTGCAAGTGCCACAAAATAACACGCCTAAAATTCGTGTAAAAGATTCGGTTTATACTTGGAAAGAAAAAGAAAGTATATTATTTGATGATAGCTGGGAACACGAAGTCATTAACCATTGCAACGAAGAACGCATCGTATTAATTGTAGATGTTTTAAGACCGATGCCTAAAATACCGCATATGTTAAATACCTTTATATCACAACATTTGGTTAAAAAATACTATGCAAAACAGCTGTTTTCAAAATTAAAAACGGTCTGATTTGAGGATGATTTTTAAAATAAGATAAATTAAAAACAGCAAAAAAATTCCCAATGATAGCTTTATTACCAAATTGGGAATAAAAATAATTCCTAATAGACTTGGCGGTAACAAAAAGATGCCAATTAAATGAATTTTACCTTTTAAAAATTGTTTATCCATTTGTTTTTCCATTGATGATAACGGTGTCAATTAGATTACTTCCAAAGGCATAAGGGATGTAATTTAATGACGGAATTTGTTTTGTGATGATTAAATTGGCTTTTTTACCCTTGGTAACACTGCCATGTGTTTGTTCTAAATTTATCGCATAAGCGGCATTTAGAGTCGCTGCATTTATAGCTTCTTCGGGGGTAAGTTTCATTTTTATACAGGCTGTTGACACCACAAAATTCATGTTGCCACTCGGTGATGAACCCGGATTAAAATCGGAAGCCAAAGCGAGTGGCAAGCCTGCGTTTATAAGCTTTCGGGCAGGGGTATAAGGAATGCTCAAAAAATAGGAACAAGTTGGCAAGGCAATGGGCATGGTTTCGTTATTTTTTAAATCGCAAAGGTCTTTTTCAGTTAGCACTTCTAAATGGTCAACCGACAGCGCTTGGTGTTTTAAGCAAATTTGTAGGCCGCCAATACTCGTAAATTGATTGACGTGTATCTTAGCTTTTAAACCAAATTTTTGTCCAGCTATAATTAGCCGTTCGGTCTGCGCCGGATTAAAATAACCTGTTTCACAAAATACATCTATAAAATTAGCTAATTTTTCATCGGCAATTCTTGGTAGCATATTGTCAATAATTTCATCGATATAAGCATCGGGATTGTTTTTAAATTGAAGCGGAATGGCATGCGCCCCCAAAAAAGTAGCTTTTATGGTAATGGGAGCCGATTCTTGAAGGCGCTTTATAACCCGCAACATTTTTAACTCAGATTCTGTATTTAACCCGTATCCCGATTTAATTTCGACGGCTCCGGTACCCAAAGCCATAATTTCATCGATGCGTTTACGAGCCTGTGCAAATAATTCATCTTCCGAAGTTTTTTGCAATTTTTTTGCAGAGTTTAAAATGCCGCCACCTTTCATAGCAATTTCCTCATAAGAAAGTCCGTTTATGCGGTCTACAAATTCAGCGGCTCTATCATCGGCATAAACTAAATGCGTGTGGCTATCGCACCAAGCAGGTAAAACTAGTTTACCTTTGGCGTCAATAGTGTGATTGGCCACTAATTTTGGCAAGGAATTCATAGGTCCAAAATCGGCAATTAAATCATCTTTAATGAGCAGAAAAGCATCTTTAATACGCGGCAAAATGCGCATTGCCTCACCGCAAACCTTTGTTTCAGTTGCGGTTCTAATTTGTAATAATTCCTTAATATTGATGATTAGCGTTGTCATAAAATTGATTAAAGGGTAAAGATATTAAATCCGTTAAAACGAAAACGATATCGTAAATAAACTTATTTACAAATCAATATAAACTAATTAAAAGTCTTTAAAATCGTACCTTTACAAAAAAAAAGAACAATGAATAAAGCCATCTATATTGCAACGACTGAACCTAGTAGTGGCAAGTCAATAGTAGCCTTAGGTTTATTTCAAATGTTGCTGGGAAAGGGTGCTAAAGTGGGTTATTTTAGACCCATTATAGGCGATTCAAAAAACAAAAAAACCGATAACCATATTGAAACCATACGCACTTTTTTTGGATTAGATTTTAATCCTGAATTGGCCTATGCTTATACAAGAAATGAAGTTACCATTTTGCGCAATGAAGGTAAGATTGATGAAATTCTAGATACCATTATCAAAAAATATAAGGCGATTGAATCAAAAAATGATTTTGTTATTGTTGAAGGAACCGATTTTTCGGGAGAGAGCTACGCCTTTGAATTGGATGCTAATGTGTTTATTTCAAAAACTCTTGGAATTCCGGTTATCATTGTGGGGCAAGGCGAGGGTAAATCTATTGAAGAAATTATTGGGGCACTTCACATGGCTTACGATTCTTTTAGAGATAAAGAAGTTCAAGTGGTTGGTTTAGTAGCTAATAAAGTGGATAAAAAATACTTAAATATTATAAAAAGTGGACTTAAAAAGAACCTTCATAAAGATGTTTTAATTGACGTTATTCCAAATATAAGTCTGCTTTCTCATCCAACCATAAAAGAAATTGCCGATTATTTAGATGCCGATTTGTTAATTGGCGAGGCTTATCTCAACAATTTAGTAGGTGATTTTGTTGCAGGAGCAATGCAACTGCGAAACTTTTTAACACATTTAAAAGAAAACTGCTTGGTGGTCATGCCCGGCGACCGTGCCGATTTATTATTAGCAACCCTACAAGCAAATAGTTCTTCAAATTATCCAAAAGTTGCAGGAATTATCCTAACGGGTGGTTTAAAACCAGAACGGTCGGTTTTAAGTTTAATAAAAGGGCTTTCATCGGTTGTGCCAATTTTATCCGTTAAGGAAGGTACTTTTTTTATCATCAATAAGGTAGGCTCCATAAAGTCTCAAATTTATGCCGAAAATATTGACAAAATTAGGGCATCACTTAATGCCTTTAACAAATATGTCAATGTAGATGCCTTAGCACAACGGATTATTTCGTTTTCTCCCGAAGGAATTACCCCTAAAATGTTTCAATATAATTTACAACAGCGCGCCATGAAAAATCGCAAGCGCATTGTTCTTCCCGAAAGTAATGACGAGCGTATTTTAAAAGCGGTCGCCCGTTTGCAGGCATCTGATGTGGTTGACATTACCCTTTTAGGAGAGGAATCTAAAATTAAAAGCCAGGCGCAACAACAAGGTATCAAATTGGATTTTAAGAATTTAGAAATCATCAACCCAATTCAATCTAATTTATACAATGATTATGTTGAAACTTTTTACAATTTGAGAAAAGATAAAGGCATTGATCATACCATGGCTGAAGATTTAATGACCGATGTGTCTTATTTTGGAACGATGATGGTTTTTAAAGGTGATGCCGACGGAATGGTATCGGGTGCGGCACATACCACACAGCACACCATTCGCCCTGCCTTACAGTTTATAAAAACAAAGCCCGGTGTAACAGTAGTTTCATCGATATTTTTTATGTGCTTAGAAGACCGTGTTTCGGTTTTTGGAGATTGCGCCATAAATCCCAATCCAAATGCCGAACAACTAGCCGAAATCGCCATTTCTTCGGCAATGTCATCAAAAGCATTTGGCATTGAGCCAAAAATAGCTATGCTGTCTTATTCATCGGGTCTTAGTGGAAAAGGAGAGCAAGTTGATAAGGTGCGCCAAGCTACCGAAATTGTTCGAAAATTGCGTCCCGATTTAGCTGTTGAAGGGCCAATTCAATATGATGCAGCTGTTGATAAAGCTATTGGTGAGAGTAAAATGCCCAATTCAAAAGTCGCCGGACAAGCTAATGTACTCATATTTCCAGATTTAAATACGGGTAATAATACCTATAAGGCGGTGCAGCGTGAAACGGGCGCTTTGGCAATTGGACCTATGTTGCAAGGTTTAAATAAACCAATTAACGATTTAAGTCGTGGTTGCACGGTAGAAGATATTTTTAATACGGTAATTATTACCGCCATTCAAGCACAAGATTTATAAAATGCACATACTCATTATCAATTCAGGAAGTTCCTCAATAAAATACCAACTCATTTTAATGCCTCAAGAAAGCGTGCTGAGCAGCGGAATGGTTGAACGTATCGGTTTAGAAAATTCAATAATACATTACAAAACAGCACATACTAGAATTGCTTTAACAGAGCCAATTAAAAATCATAACATCGGATTGAAAGCCATTGTAAAATTACTTTTAGATGCTAAAATTGGCGTAATTAAAGATACAAATGCCATAAATATTGTAGGACATCGGGTAGTGCACGGAGGCAGTACTTTTGCCAAAACTACCTTGATTGATGAAAAGGTAAAACAAAAAATCAGCGATTTATCGGCTTTAGCACCTTTGCACAATCCGCCTAATTTAGAAGGGATTATGGTTGCTGAGCAATTGTTTCCAAATGCCAAACAAGTTGCCGTTTTTGATACAGCATTTCACCAAACAATTCCACAAAAAGCGTATCAATATGCCATTCCTACTAAGTTTTTAGATGAAAACCACATACGCTTATACGGCTTTCACGGCACCAGTCATAAATATGTTTCCGAAAAAGCAATTGCTTATTTGGCGTTAAAACAATCGAAACTAATTAGCATCCACTTAGGAAATGGTTGTAGTATGACCGCCATTAAAGACGGAAAAAGTATTGATCACAGCTTGGGTTTTGGACCTATGAATGGCCTAATTATGGGCACACGAAGTGGTGACATTGACCAATCTGTCATTTTTTATTTGGTAGATAAATTGGGTTATAGCTTAAAGGAAGTCAACACTTTATTGCAAAAACAAAGCGGAATGTTGGGTTTAACAGGCTTTAGTGATTTAAGGGATATCGAAACAGAAGCAGCACAAGGAAACAAAATTTGCCAATTAGCTTTAGAGATGAATGCCTACCGAATAAAAAAATATATTGGTGCTTATATGGCAGCACTCAATGGGGTTGATGCGCTTATTTTTACAGCGGGCATAGGTGAACATTCTCATGTTATGCGCCATTTGATTTGTGCAGAACTTAACTATTTGGGAGTTCAATTAGACCAAGATAAAAACAAAAATTATCACAAAGGCATCCAAGAAATTCAAAGTGCTCATTCAAAAGTTAAAATATTAATTATCCCAACCGATGAAGAAATTGAAATTGCACAACAGGCTTATCAGTTGGTTTTTGGGTGAAAAGTGAAAAACAAAACAAAAAATAGAAAACTAGAAAACAACTAACCTCTTCAACTCTTGATACAATTTTCAGAAATATTGCAAATAATATTAACGAATTGGCTTATTATTAGCGCTTTTTTTGTGATTGCCTTATTATATGCAGCGGTTGGTTTTGGCGGTGGCTCAAGTTATTTGGCGGTTTTGGCTTTGTCGAGTTTGGGTTTTATGCAAATAAGAGCGATGGCGTTATTTTGCAATATTGTGGTAGTGAGTGGGGGCACTTATATTTACATTAAAAACGGATTGTTTAATTATAAAAAGATTTTTCCCCTAGTTTTATTGAGTATTCCTTTTGCGTTTTTAGGTGGTTATTTAAAAATTAGCCAGCCATTTTTTTTTATTTTATTGGGGATAACACTTTGTATAGCAGCCATTACAATGTGGTTCTCGCAGTATCAAAAAAATTCAAACGTTGAGGTTACAACTAAAAAAACATTGGTTAAAGATACCGCTATTGGTGGCTTTATTGGATTTGTATCTGGCATGGTTGGCATTGGTGGAGGCATCTTTTTAGCGCCACTTTTGCATCTTACCAAATGGGATACGCCAAAACGTATTGCCGCGGCGTCAAGCTTTTTTATTTTGGCAAATTCGGTTGCAGGATTAATTGGTCAATATCAAAACCCTGAATTTTCTATAGAACCAAAACTGACAGTTATCTTAATTTTTGCAGTTTTAATTGGTGGACAAATAGGATCTCGGTTGAGTATTACTTTGATAAACGCCTTAAATTTAAAGCGATTAACAGCCGTATTAATTGCCTTTATAGGGATGAAAATATTGCTAAAACACTTGTTTTAAGTCAGCGTTCCAGCATAAAGGCTTTTAATAATGCCATCGGCTAAACCTATTTTAGGAACATAAATATTTCGTCCACCACTCCATTTCATCGCCAATAGATAGATTTTTAAAGCGGGAATAATAACGTCGGCACGATCGGGATTTAAATTCATTTTCATAATGCGATCTTCAAAACACAATTCGTTAATAGCGTGATATTGAGTGTTTAAATAAACATACGAAAGTGGTAAGCCCATTTTTTTACCTGATATTTTTTGAATGGTATTAATATTGCCTCCCGAGCCTAACAAAGCGATGTTGGTTGTACTTTGTGTGTGAGATTTTATCCATTTTTCGGCTTCTTCCCAATGTTTTGGTTCTACCTTACCTTCTAAAATTCTAACCGTTCCCAATGGAAATGATTTTGATGCCGTAATTGCCCCATTTTTATAAAGGCTAAATTCGGTGCTACCACCGCCAACATCAACATATAAATAGGTTTTCGATTCGTCAATATAATCCTTTAAATCAGTAGAAGATATAATCATCGCTTCGGTTTTTCCGTTGATGATATCAATTTGAATTCCGGTAGCTTTAAAAATTTCGGCAACTACTTTTTTGCCATTTTTAGCTTCGCGCATGGCAGAGGTGGCACAGGCTTTAAAGTTGGTAATTTCGTGAGCCTGTATAAGGTATTTAAAGGCTTTAATGGCTTTTATCATGCGCGCCGTGTTCTCCTCCGAAATATGATGATTTAAAAATACATCGCTACCTAATCTAATTGGAATGCGCACCAATGAAACCTTTTTAAACAGTGGTGGCAGTTTAGGAAATTTAATGATATTGTTTATTAATAGCCTCATGGCATTAGATCCAATATCTATAGCGGCATATTTTTGAATGTTCAAATTACCAAGGTTTAAATGCTGTAAAATTTAGGAAATTCCTTTAAAATAGTCTTGCCTTTTTTTATATTTTTCCAATGATCTTCGTCAAATTCAATACTTACAACACCACAAGTTGGCACGTTTTTAATATACTCATCACCAAACTGGTTTACAAAATCATTGATGCCGTGGTTGTGACTAAAAATGATGGCTGAATTATAGCCATCGTCAAGTGCCCTAACGGTTTTAGCCAAATACCCATCTTTAAAATTGTATAGAGATTTGCTGATTTTTAAATTGGCAAATGGAAATTTAAAGGTATTTGTAAAAATTACAGCGGTGTGTAGGGCACGAATGGCACAACTCGACACAAAAATATCGGGTCGCTCAATCTTTTCGAAAAGCACGGTTGCCATAAAATGAGCATCTTTAATGCCTTTTTCTTTTAAGGGACGATCAATATCGTCAACCGATTCGTAATCCCACGACGATTTTGCATGTCTAACAATAAATAAAGTTTTCATAATGATGTGGTTGAACTTGGTTAGTTTTAGGGCGCTAAGCGTTCTTTTTTAAATGAAAAATCGGATTGTAAAGTGTACCTAATTCGGTCGTGCATGCGGTTTGGTCTGCCTTGCCAAAATTCAACACTTTGTGGTTTTACCAAATAACCGCCCCAAAATTCGGGACGTGGAATTTCAGTATTTTTAAATTTTTCTTCATAGCTTTTTAAGGCTAGGTCTAGGGCTTCACGTGAAGGGACTACTTGACTTTGATTAGAGGCCCAAGCGCCAAGCTTGCTACCATCGGGACGTGATTCAAAATAGCCATCCGATAAGTTTGGTGCCAATTTTTCGGCAATGCCTTTAATGATAACTTGGCGTTCTAAATTACTCCAATAAAACGACAAACAAATATGTGGATTGGCAGTGATGGCCTTGCCCTTTTCGCTCTTATAATTGGTATAAAAAATAAAACCTTCCCACGTAAAACGCTTTAAAAGTACCATCCTATTTTTTGGAAAACCATCTAAACCAATGGTCGAAATAGCCATGGCATTTGGCTCTTCAATTCCGCCAAAATTTTCGACTTCATAAAACCATTGTTGAAATAATTCAATAGGATTTTCAGGCGTATTCGATTCTAATAACGCGCTTTTTTGATACGTTTTTCGATAGTTGCCTAAGTCTTTTTCCATATTTCAAAAATAAAGAATTTGAGTCAATTTTTCTGCTTTTTAGATTTAATTATCAGCAATCCCAAAAAGGTAATTAATCCGTTAATTATCAAGATAAAAAATCCTAAATCAAATTGAAACCAACTTAGTAAAGCATTGTTTAAAAAGACACTCAATAGCGGTGACAGTATGGCTACAATTGGAACCCATTTGTCGTTTAACTGAACCTTAGTAAATAAGCCTAAGGCATATAAACCAAGCAAAGGACCATAGGTATAGCCTGCAAATTTAAAGATAGAGTTAATTACACTTGGGTCATTAATAAGGTATTTAAAAGTGATTATGGTTGCAATTAAGAGGATGGAAAACGCAATGTGTACGGCTTTTCTAACCGCAATTTGTTTAGCAGCCTCTTTATATTTTTCTATGGTTAAAATATCAATGCAAAAGGAGGTAGTTAGCGCCGTTAAAGCCGAATCGGCACTTGAATAAGCCGCCGCTATTAATCCTAAAATAAAAAGAACTGCGGCGTATATTCCCAAATTTGATGCCGTGGCAATGGTTGGAAATAATTGATCACCATGTGCATCAATTCCTTGTAAAGCGGCATATTTAATTAAAAGAACGCCTAAACTTAAAAATAAAATGTTTACAATTACCAAAACAATGGTAAACCAAAACATATTTTTTTGTGCGTCTTTTAAGGTTTTGCAAGTCAGGTTTTTTTGCATCATATCTTGGTCGAGTCCGGTCATAACAATGGCAATAAAGGCTCCCGAAAAAAACTGTTTCCAAAAATAATTGGCTTTGCTAATATCGTCAAAAAAGAAAACCTGCGATTGTGGACTGGTTTTAATGGTTTCAAGAAATCCTGTAAAATTAAGGTGTAAACTTTGAGAAATTAAGATAATTGTTAAAATTACTGAACTCATTAAAAAAAAAGTTTGAAAGGTATCGGTAATGATAATGGTTTTAATTCCCGACCTAAAGGTATAAAGCCAAATCAGCGCAACCGTAATGACAACGGTTATCCAAAAGGGGATATTTAAGGAATCAAAAATTAATAATTGAAGCACATTTGCCACTAGAAATAGCCTAAATGAAGAACCTACTAGGCGTGATAATAGAAAAAAGGAAGCGCCTGTTTTATAGGTAGATTTGCCAAAACGCACTTCGAGATAACTGTAAATAGAAGTTAAATTGAGTCGGTAATAAAGAGGCAACAAAACTATCCCAATAACCAAATAGCCGAGAACATAACCCAAAACCATTTGCAAATAACCAAATTTTGAAGCCTCAACCCATCCGGGAACGGAAATAAAAGTTACCCCAGATAGCGATGCGCCAATCATTCCAAAGGCTACCAAATACCAAGGCGATTGCTTATTGGCTTTAAAAAAAGTATCGTTGCTTTGGTTACCTCCTGTAAAAAAGGAGATTAAAATTAAAACGCCAAAATAAGCTATAATTAAAAAAATGATGTGAAGTGGATTCATAAATAGCAATTCATAGAAACAAAGAAACTAAAAATAATTTGAATTTCGCCTGCTAGTTGTACATTTGCAACATGAATTTTTCTTCAAAATTATTAGGGCAGGCCGTAAATCAAGTTTCACAATTGCCCGGAATTGGCAAGCGCTCGGCTTTACGTTTGGTTTTGCACTTGTTAAAGCAACCAAAATCACAGACCGATAATTTAACGCGGGCATTAAACAACCTCCAAGAGCATATTTCTTATTGTAAAAATTGTCATAATATTTCTGATTCTGATGTTTGCGAAATCTGTTCAAACAGCAAGCGCAATAAGCAGTTAATTTGTGTGGTTGAAGATATTAGAGATGTAATGGCTATTGAAAATACCATGCAATTTCACGGCGTTTATCATGTTTTAGGAGGTAAAATTTCGCCAATTGATGGTGTTGGACCTCAAAATTTGAATATAGAAAGTTTGGTAGAAAAAGTTAAATCAGGCGCAGTTGAAGAGTTGATTTTTGCCTTAAGCTCTACGATGGAAGGCGATACTACTAACTTTTATATTTTTAAATTGTTGAACGGTTTTGAAGTTAAAATATCTACCATTGCACGCGGCATTGCCGTTGGCGACGAACTCGAATATGCCGATGAAATTACCCTTGGCAGAAGTATTGTAAATCGCATTCCTTTTGAAAACTCATTAAAATATTAATGCAGTTATCGGTTGTCATCGTTAGTTTTCAAGCTAAATATTTTTTAGAACTCTGTTTATATAGCGTTTTAAAAGCTTCTCAAAATATTGAAATCGAAATCATTGTGGTTGATAATTGCTCAACCGACGGCACTAATGATTTGGTGCAATCAAAATTTAAAACCGTAAAACTGATTAAAAACACTCAAAATTTAGGTTTTGCTAAAGCTAATAATATTGGGGTTAGCAAGGCTTGTGGCGATTATGTGCTGATTTTAAATCCCGACACGGTGCTTGCCGAAGACACCTTTATAAAATGCCTTGAATTTGCCAATTTGCATCCCGATTTGGGTGCATTAGGGGTAAAATTAATTGATGGAGCGGGTCATTTTTTACCGGAGGGCAAACGCAATTTGCCCACACCTTTGGTCAGTTTTTATAAAATGCTGGGCATTAAAAATAAAAAATACAGTTATTACGCTCAGCAAATTCCTGATGATTCTGTTGGTGAAGTGGCGATTTTGGTGGGGGCTTTTATGTTTTTAAAACGCACGAACTACCTTGCTGTTGGCGGATTTGACACCGATTATTTTATGTATGGAGAAGACATCGATTTTAGTTATAAACTCACAAAAAGCGGCTTTAAAAATTATTATCTAGGAACGGCATCTGTCATTCACTTTAAAGGAGAAAGCACCAAAAAAAACACGCGCTATTTAAAGCATTTTTTTAAGGCGATGCCACTATTTTACGGCAAACATTTTAAACGAAATCTGGCTTTTGAATGGTTCTTAAAATTGGGAATTTATGGATGGTTTGTAGCAAAATACCTTCAATTAAAATTCGCTAAGTCTTCTCAAAACTGTTTCAAAAGAGCAGTTTATTTTGGCAGCGAACAAAGCACCTTAACTTTGTTAAAAAATAAATTTAACACCATGCAAATAAATCAAATAAACAACCAAAATGAGCTAGCCGATTTTGATTTAATGTTTGTTGATTTGAGCATGTGCCCTTTTAAAACTATGATTCAAATTTTAGAGAAATACAAAAGTCCACAACATAAATTCAGAATTATTTTGCCTAATACACAGGTGGTAATTGGTAGCGATAGCCCATCCGATAAGGGCGCAGTTACCCTTTTAAACGAAGGATTTTAAAATTTACTAAAAACCTGTTAATCGCCATCATTAAACAAATATGGGCAAATTTTTGCCCCCATTGTATGAACCTTAAGTAAAATGCTCTGCGTTCTTTGCTTAAACCTTTGTGCCCTTTAAATGAAAATTTTAGCGCAATCATTCGTGCACTTCGCGATAACCTTATTTTAAACCCTTGCAAAAAAAAGCAGAGTTGCTAAATACTTGTCTAAATTTTAACCCAAACTTCCTAAATAGCGTTCGGCATCAAGCGCCGCCATACAGCCACTTCCAGCGGCAGTTACCGCTTGTCGGTATTCTTTATCTTGAACATCGCCACAAGCAAATACCCCAGGTTTGTTGGTTTTAGAAGACTTGCCTTTGGTAACTAAATATTTTGTGTCATCCATTTCTAACTGACCGGTAAAGAGTTCGGTATTAGGTTTATGACCTATCGCAATGAATAAACCATCTACCTTTATCGTCGATTTTTTTTGAGTCTGGTTATTAATAATTCTCACGCCTTCAACCACGTCTTTGCCCAAAACCTCGTCAATTTCAGAGTGGTAAAGTATTTTGATATTTTTAGTTTCTAAAACACGTTTTTGCATGGCTTTAGAGGCGCGCATTTCATCACGGCGCACAATCATGGTAACGCTTTTGCAAATGTTTGCCAAATAAGTAGCCTCTTCGGCGGCGGTATCTCCCGCACCAACTAAGGCAACATCAAGTCCTTTATAAAAAAAACCGTCGCAGGTGGCACAAGCCGAAACACCTCCGCCACGCAAGCGTTGTTCACTTTCAATTCCAAGATAGCGCGCCGTTGCGCCAGTTGCAATAATGAGCGCTTTAGTTTCAATAATTTTATCCTCGTCAATGGTGATTTTATGAGTGCCTCCAACTTTAGCACTCAATTCAACTTTTGTAGCCAATCCAAAACGGACATCTGTTTCAAAACGCACCGCTTGATTTTTCAAGTCTTCCATTAATGCATTGCCATCAACGCCATTGGGATAGCCGGGAAAATTATCGACTTCGGTTGTGGTTGTTAATTGTCCGCCAGGTTCCATCCCCGTGTACATTACCGGATGTAAATCGGCTCTAGCTGCGTAAATAGCTGCGGTATATCCCGCAGGACCTGAACCTATTATTAAACATTTTATTTGTTCTATATCTTTTGACTTCATAATTTTTTTATATTTAATTGCTCACAAAGGTAGTCTAAATCTTGTTTTTAACCACTAAGGCGAATTGCTTTTCGCAATGTTTCTATAAAAAAGTGTGATAGTAATTCTGTAAGAAGCAGAAGCTTTAAGTAAACAAATTTTCGGCTACCCATTTTGATAAAACCATGATGGTTTCGTATGGATTTACCTTTACGGAGGTGGGAAAAAGCGAGGCATCACAAACGTAAATTGATTTGGTGCCATAAACTTTTCCGTAAAGATTACAAACGGAATTTTTAGGGTCAATGCCCATCTTGGCACCGCCTTGCGGATGCGCGCTAGACAAAGGTGTTTTATTTAAATTCAGATTTTTTTCTATAATGAGTGATTCAATCTGTTCGATATCAGCTTTTAATAGCGGTGATTTTTGACATGCCGGAATTGAAACGCTTTTACATCCAGCAGCAAAAAACAATTTTGCCGATAATACCGTAATTAATATGTTTTTTAGTTCTTTATAAAGGAAGATCCAACGCTTTGGGTTTGTTCTAGAGCGAGACTCTTCATACCCACCCTAAATAGACGAGCCTGAACAAATTCCCAGTTCCAGCGCATTTGTCGTTCAGCATTGTGAAGCTTTATTTCTTGCATGCCATTTATGAGTTCAATAACTTTACTTTGTTCTTGACTTACCTCAGAGAATCGCTTGTAATCTAAATCTTTTCGCCGTTTAAAAAAGAAGAGTACCCAAGCAAAATATAACATACTGCCCAACAAAAAGATACTGAAAATTTGAAGACTGTAATAAGCCAATACAAATCCAAAAATGATAAGATTGACCATAGAAAATAATACATTTAGGGAAGAAGTTGTGAGTATTTTTTCAATTCGTTTGTGGTCGTTAATGCGTTGTAACAAATCTCCTGTCATTTTACTGTCAAAAAAAGCAATAGGCAAGTTCATTAATTTGATAAAAAAGTCGGAAATCAAAGAAATGTTAATGCGAGAGCTAAGGTGTAGTAGAATCCAACTGCGAATAACCTCAAGTGCCGTTCTGCCTAAAAATAGAAAAAGTTGGGTAAATAAGATTAAATAAATAAAATTAATATCTTGATTTTGGATGCCGACATCAACTATACTTTGTGTTAAAAAAGGAACAATTAATTGCAATAAACTACCAGCTAATAGTCCTATAATTAGCTGGATAACAAATTTTTTATATCTAAAAAGATATTTAGATATAAACTCAAATTTGATAGCTTTCCCGTCTACTAAAGTGTCATTATAAAATTTTGGTATGGGCTCTATAATTAACGTAACACCTTCTTCGGTAGTTTCATTGGCATTGTTGCCTATCCAATGTTTTATAAATTGTTCTGTTGTATATTCTAATTTACCATGTGCTGGGTCAGAAATATAAATGGTATTTGATTTATGATATTTTTTAAAAATGCTGAAATTTATGTGTTTTTTTTTATTTTATAAAGTACGGCAAAATGGTTTTTATTCCAATGAACAATACAAGGAAGTGGCACCTCAAGTAATTTTTCATAAGATATTTGAACACCTAAGGTATGAAACCCTATTTTTTCTGCAGCTTCACTTAAACCAAACAAACTACTGCCTTCACGTGTAGTTTCACTAATCTCACGTAATTTCTGAATAGAAATTATTTTACCGTAATGTTTAGCAATTATTTTTATACAAGTAGGACCACAATCTTTGAAATCGGATTGTAAATAATTGGGGAATACCATTTAATTTACATCTAACTGTTTAGAAACTACTTTTAAATCATTGGCATCTCTTATTAATAAGTAATACTTACCGACTGGTAATTTTAAATCAATTGGTAAACTTTCTGCCGTAATAATTTTATTTATAACAGGTAAACTAGATGATTTGTATTTTAAGTACTCATTTAAAAGATAAATAGAAATTAAGAGTTCTTGACTCTTAACTAATTTTTTTGAGAAAAAATTCTCATCAATTTTAAAATTAGTCATTATTTTTTCATCAAACATTTCATCTAGAGATGTGTCAAAATGATTGATTACAAAATAATCTACATTGGTATTTATTCTTTCCATACCTTTAAATAAATCGGATTTAAACATTATCAACTCTCCTTTTGTATCTCCAAACAAGTGTGCTTGATCTATTGTGAGAGGATTGATACCTGATAATTCTTTAAAATAAGCGGACATTCTTTTTTTATTATTAGGATTTGATTCATAAATATGGTCAAGACCTGCATAAACAAATATTTTTGCATTTGGATTTTGCTCAATGATACCATAAATATTTTTAGCTTGTGAAAGTTCTCTATCTTCTGACTCAAATTCATCATAACTTACTATTTTGTAGCCCATTTTTATAGCTTCTCTAATAAAATCACTAAAAAAAGGTTCTCTTGTATAATAGCCAGTACTTTTTATAGGAAATCCTCTGCTATTTAAAGAGGTGTCTTTTTCTTTATTTATTGCTTCAACTGCCAAATAAGAATACCCAATTTCTTTAAGAGGTCTTAATAATTTTTTTGCTAAAATTCGGTGATTTGGATACCAATGATTCTCATTGAGCATTACGACTCTTGTATTTTTTGACAACTCTTTTATTTTATTCAAAACCACTTCTTTTGAATTATAGACATCATTACTTAAGGTAACAACTGAGTCTATTGATTTTTGAAAATATTTTCGTTTATTGAGTTCAAAATTTATAAGCAACTCAGTGTATCTCTTATAGGATGTGTCTTGAGATAATACCGTAATAAGATATTGAAACTTATTCCATTCCTCCATTTTATTAGGTTTAAGAGGAGCGTAATCAAACTTATATTTTATCTTCAAATAATTATTATCATCTAAATATTTATTAAAAATCTGACTAAATGTCAATTTTTTATCTAATGAATCGTAAAATGTTATCGAATTGATTATTTGTTCCGCATCATTTTTCAGATACATATCAGTCCCCCCAATTTTTGTTGGTCGCAAATAGAGTAAAACATTTTTATTATTAAAACTTTTTCGGAACAGAACTTTATTATTTAAATTGTCATTCAATAATTGTTCTATTATTAAAGAATCAGGATGAGTATGTGAATTTTCAAGATTATTGTAAAAAAGTAATACATCATATAGAGGTGGAATGTTACTCTTCCCATAAAGTAAAAGGTCATCATATCTAAGATAACTTTGCCCTCTAATCCTTTTTTTAATCTCATTTTTACTTGGTAGCGAGTAAAAGTCTATATCTGCAAAAAATTGAGCATAAATCTTTAGACTATCATTATAATATTCATTACCATTAAGATAATTAAATTTTTGGAAATTATTTAATGTACTACATTTTGAGGTTAATACGATTATGATAAGATATACACCTATATGAATGAAAAATCTAAGATTTCCATTTGTTTGTTTTAGAATTATAGTTACAATGTGTTTTGTGAAAATACTCAATATTTCCTTTATCTTTAATTGCTCACAAAGGTAGTCTAAATCTTGTTTTTAACCACTAAGGCGAATTGCTTTTCGCAATGTTTCTATAAAAAAGTGTGATAGTAATTCTGTAAGAAGCAGAAGCTTTAAGTAAACAAATTTTCGGCTACCCATTTTGATAAAACCATGATGGTTTCGTATGGATTTACCTTTACGGAGGTGGGAAAAAGCGAGGCATCACAAACGTAAATTGATTTGGTGCCATAAACTTTTCCGTAAAGATTACAAACGGAATTTTTAGGGTCAATGCCCATCTTGGCACCGCCTTGCGGATGCGCGCTAGACAAAGGTGTTTTATTTAAATTCAGATTTTTTTCTATAATGAGTGATTCAATCTGTTCGATATCAGCTTTTAATAGCGGTGATTTTTGACATGCCGGAATTGAAACGCTTTTACATCCAGCAGCAAAAAATAATTTTGTTGCTACTTGCAAGGCTTTAATTAAGGCTGTTTTAGAATCGTTACTTACCGTATATTCTAACTGGCGTTCGCCTTTTCTATTGAGGGTAATACGATTTTTAAATTCGGCTTTATCGTGTGCTAAAATCAAAATGGACATCATTTGGCTGTAATCCTTCATCAGTTCTTGATGCAACTCGCCATATCCCGGATTATTTTTAGCCGTAATGCCCGGTGAATAAAAGGACGTTTCGAGTATAAAATTGTCGGTATCCGAAAAATAATCAGAATAAACCGTCTTTGGAAAACCTGTATTGTTAGTAATGGGTTTATTATAAATGCCATTTACATTAAAAGCTGGATGAAGTGTGATAAAGCGACCAATATTTTTTGTGTTCAGATTTAATTTTTTAGCCGATTTTAGCAAAATAACAGGGGTGTTTAATACGCCCGCAGCAAGAATTATTTTTTTTGCTTTTAACTGATATTGCCCCGCTTTAATGGTATTTTCAAGACCATTTTTAGAGTTGTCTTTTATAAGAACATTAACGGTATGTTCTTCAACTGAAGTGGCTTCGGCATTGCAAAAAATCTTTACACCACGATTTAATAACCTCGGAATTTGAACCTCTAAAGCACCTTGTTTAGCACCCGATGTGCATCCAAAATTACAAAAACCTTGTTGCTGACAATTTTTGGTGTTGATTTTTAGGCGTTTTATAGGAATTCCCAATTTTTTAGCACCTGCTTGAAATAATTGATTGTTTTGATTATCCCAAGAGCTAGGCAATTCGTGAACAGATAAATCGGTTTCAATGGCATCCAAAGATTTTGCAACATAGTCATCTGTTAAAAATTCTAATCCAAAATCATCGCGCCAAGTTTTTAAAACACTTTTTGGTGGGCGAAATGACACGCCTGTATAAACTGCAGAACCGCCACCCAAAGTATTTGCTGCCGCCACACCAATTTGTAAATTTTTTGACAAAATAGCACCGTTATTGTAAAAGAGTGCAGTAGATTCAATTTCACGGTGACTAAAATCAGATTTTGTTCGCTTTTGACCCGATTCTATAATGGCAATAGATAGGTTTTGGTGATTGTAACTCAAATAATCGGCCAAAGTAGCTCCACCAACGCCCGACCCAATAATGATTACATCAAATTCTAAATTACGCTTCATCTTTTGGTTTTCTATTAATTTTAGAATAAACGGGTTCTAAACCGTAATATGAAATTAAAACAAGCGATCGCAATCCGGTTAAACCTGCAACAATTTTGCCGATAGGAAATCGAAATAACTTTTCGATAAATCTTTTTCTTCGTATATAGGAAAGATTTTTGAATGCCCTTAAATGATAGCAAATACATAAAAATTGGATGAGGTTTACAAGCAATTTTATTTTTGTGTCGGCATTAAATTCCAACCTGCTCATCAGCTGGTTAAAATTAAGATAAAATCCTTCCCTAAGTTCTGGTTTTTGTTGCAAATCAGGAACCATAATCTCGGCAAATAAAATCACACTATTTCTAAATTCAGCTTCCGTCATTGCTCGGTTATCCTAAGATATGACGTTTTATAGCCCTGCTTATAAAACGGACTTTCTCTTTAAAACTGAATCGCCCTAAATTTACTTTTACAACACCTTTAGTCATATAAGTTTTTTTAGAATAATCAATAATCACATCTACAATTACGGGAACATCATTTTGTGATTCTTTAAAAGCCTGCAGCATAATTGTATCTATTTCGGCATCGTTCATCATTTTAAAATAGGAAGCGCCACAAGCCGTGGCAACGCCTTCAATATTAACATTACCAATAACGGAGGCGGTTTTTCGTTTAAACGGAATTTTTTGAAATTGTGAAATTTGCCCCAATTCGCCATCGTGAAAAACAAAATAAACCACACCTTTATTATTGGTTGTAGCGGTAAGTATTTCCATGCAAGTCATTAAAAATCCGCCATCGCCAACAATGCCAACCACTTTTTTATTGGGGTTCATAAATTTAGCGCCAATGGCCGCGGGCACACAAAACCCCATGCAGTTAAAATCGGTTGGCGAAACAAAATGTCGCGACCTATTTACAGGTAATAATTCAGCCGCCAAATAGGTATGCGAACCGTCATCAACTACAAAATAAGTATCCTCGTCAGTATGTTTTGAAAGGGCTTCAAAAAAATATCCGGGCGAAACCTTATCGGATAAGGGTTTTTCCTTCCATTCGGCATTGTATTTTGCTTTTTCTTCTTTAATCATCTTAGCCAAAGCAGAAGCATCTTTTTTTTGACTCATTTTTTCTAAGGCTTGAGCCAGTAATTTCAATGTTTCGTGCGCATCGCCTTCAATGCTTATTTTTGTAGGATAATTTTTGTCAAATACTTTTGGATTGATATCGATATGAATCAAATTTTCAGGTACTTTAACACCAAAACTTCCCGTAGCAATTTCTGAAAAACGAACGCCAATGGCAAGCATGGCATCACAATTTTTAAAAGCTTTTTGAGCAGCTGGCACGGCATTAGGTCCAAATCCGAAGCCAACATGCAATGGATGAGAAGCCGGAAAAGAAGCTTTTCCTTGCAAGGTAGTCGCGACCGGTGCACCGAGTATTTCGGCAATTTTTATAAGTTCATCTGTGGCATTGGCAGCACCCCAACCTACATAAATCCCTGGATTGGATGCTTTTGAAAGTAATAAAGCTGTTGCATCTATTTTTTTTAAATCAATTTTGGGGTTTTGATAGGTTTTTGTGTAGGGCAAAAAATTGTCAACTTCACCTTTAAACATTTGAAACTCCATGGGAATTTCTATAAAAACAGGTCCGGGTTCACCCGAAGTGGCGATTTCATAAGCCTTATAAATAGTAGCAATGATTTCGTTATGCGAGCTAATTTTAAAATAAGCTTTAGTGAGTTCTTTGACTAAATTTTCTTGACTCAGTTGATGTAATTGGTAATATCTACCACTATCTTGGCGGGTTCCGCCAGAAATTATCAACATCGGAATGCCATCTAAAAAAGCTTCGCCTATGCCACTCATTGCATTGGTTGTACCCGCGGCTGGAACGGTCATTAAGGTACCGATACTTTTTGAAGTGCAAGAAACGCCTAGTGCCATAAATGACGCACCACCCTCGTGCGTAACTAAAATGGGTTCTATTTGTTTAGAGTTGCTTAATTCGTCATATAATTCGATGTTGTGAACACCGGGAATGCCAAAAGTGTATTTTACTCCAATTTGTTCTAACGCGTAAACCGCTAATTCTGCACCTGTTTTTTTCATTGTTTTAATCTTTAGTCAACCTAAAAGGTTTAATTATAGTTCTGATTTTACTTAAGACCTATAAGGTTGAAAAAAAACCTTGTGGGTCAGTTTTTTAGTGAATTTTTTATGATATGGTTTGCTGCTTTTTGTGCTGTAAATATGCAAGTTGCCAAAAAAGTTCCTTCTAAGGCACGTTTACCGTGAGAGCCACCACCGCCAAATCCTGCTGCTTCGCCAACGGCATATAAATTTTCAAAAGCTTCTTGAGAATTATCGGCATCTAATGTTTTTAAAACTTGAGAATTCAAATTAGTTTGTATGCCTCCTAAACTTTTTCGGGATAAGATAAATTCTCTTATGGCAATAAGGGGATAAGCCTTTTTTTGATTCAGTTTTTGAGGTTTTAAAGTCCGCGTTTTATCGCCTTTATACGCGCGTGTTTGGTTTATGAGTCTGATTTGTTCGTCATTCCAAATGTTAGTTCCATGCTCAAAATTGGCATCGTAACTGTCAATTGAATTTTTAAGTGCTTCAATGGTAACATCATTTGTGCCTGTTAAGGCATTCATTTTTTTTACCAATTCTTCAATGCTATTTGCAGTTATATAATTTGGGGAATCTTTTTCGAGGGATTTTATTAAATGTTTATTACCTCTTAAAACGGAATATAAAAAGGAAACTATTTTTTTGTTTTTGATACCTTCATTAAATTCAGAACCCGAAATGCCTAATTCTTTATAGGCTATTTTTTTATTGAGAATTTGCCACGAATATTGCTTTTGTTGTTCACAGATTTTGGTTACCAAATAACGGGTGTCAAAAGCCGTTACTAGAGGCCTAGGCCCCATGCGTTCACCTTTATAATTGAGCCATAAAGCTGATTTTGGAGGCACTAAACTTAATCCATGATTTTCTCTTTTCGGATAAGGATGTGGTATTCCGGCGGCATAATTCCACATTAAATTTAAGTTAGTGATGCTTCCACCAAAGTTTTTAATTGTATCGTGAACAGCACCATCCGAAAATTGATGAGAGCCATTGAGAATTATTTCAGGTGGTGATTTCCAATCTTTGTGCCAATTTTGTCTTACTTTTTCCATACTGCCATTGATGCCTCCGGTGGCAACTACAAAATAATTAGCCCAACAAATAAAAGGAATTTGTGTTTGTTCATCAACGCCATTGATAGCGCAAATTTTGCCATTTTTAAAAATAAAATCCTGTGCTTTATGTTGAAAATAAACCGTCAAATTTTGATAATTTGGATGTGATTTTAAATGGGCTAAAACTGCTTTTACCAAGCCATAGCCGGTTCCCCAAACCATATGAAATCGCGGTGCTGAATTACCAGGATGGTCTAAACCACGTTCTACCCAATGGACGATGGGAAAGAATTTTACATTTTTAGAGTGCACCCAATCGTAAACTTTATGTGTGGATTCTAAAAATTCATTTGCCCATTTTTTACCCCAAATATTGTCATCTTCGAATTCAGCATACGAAAACCAATCTTTTTTTGCTTGTGCAATGTTGTCTTTAATACCTGAAAAACGCTGTTGAGGAGAATCTATAAAAAACATGCCTCCAAAAGATTCTTTAGCCAAACCGCCAAAGTTTTGTTCTAAATCACGTTCAATGATAATGACCTTTTTATTGGCATTTAGCAATTCAATAGCCGTTGTAATGCCTGATATTCCGCCACCAATAATAACAGTATCTGCTTGATAGCTATTTTCTATCATAATTTGTATTAAAAGTTGTCATTAAAATTTTTATAAAGGTATTAAATTCTTAATAAAAAATTCAATCAACCTTATAAATGAATTGAATTTATAGATAGAAGCTTAATTAAAAGACCAGATAAAAAGGTTAAACATTAATTGTAAATAATGCTTGTAAAGAAGCTTTTAAACATTATCTTTGCAACCCAAATTATTCGGGGTGTAGCGTAGCCCGGTTATCGCGCCTGCTTTGGGAGCAGGAGGTCGCAGGTTCGAATCCTGCCACCCCGACAAAAAAAGCTGAACCTGAGTTCAGCTTTTTTTATAAATTAATTTCAAAGTTAAAAAGTTGTCTTGAAAAGTTTCGCTTATTTTTAATTAAAAATTAAGTTTAATTCAGTCCACGTTTTTTTATCAATGCCTTGATATCAGGTTCCTTTCCTCTAAATTCTTTATATAAATCCATGCCTTTTTTTGTGCCACCTTGGCTTAGCATGTGGCGGTATTTTTTAGCGGTATTTGGGTCAAAAATATTACCAGTTTTCTTAAAGGCTTCAAAGGCATCGGCATCTAATACCTCCGACCATAAATAGCTGTAATAGCCGGCAGCATAACCTCCGTCAAAAATATGTGAAAAATAGGTGCTTTTATAACGCGGAATGATTTCATCAATCAAACCGAGTTTAGTCATTGTATTTTTTTCAAAAGCAATAGTTTGTTGATGGGTGGTGTCTTGCAAGGTATGCCAAGCCATATCTAAATAGGCAGCGGCCATATATTCTACGGTTCTAAAACCTTCATTAAAATCGTTCGCTTGATTCATTTTTTTGATAAGTGCTTCGGGAATTACTTCACCTGTTTTATAATGTTTGGCATATAATTTTAATACTTCGGGTTCACTCATCCAATTTTCCATTACTTGAGAGGGAAATTCAACAAAATCTCTCGGAACATTAGTGCCCGAAAGCGATTGGTATTTTACGTTAGAAAGCAGTCCGTGTAAAGCGTGACCAAACTCGTGAAATAGTGTTTGCGCCTCGGTAAAAGATAAAAGAGATGGTGTGTTTTTGGTTGGTGGTGGAAAATTGAAATTTGTTGTAACAATTGGATGAATCATTTTGTCAACATTTGATTGATCTCTTAAGGAATTCATCCAAGCGCCACCTTGCTTGCTTTCGCGTGCAAAGAAATCCATATAAACGACTCCTAGATGACTGCTATCGGCATCTAAAACTTCAAAAACTTGTTGGTCTTTATGCCATTTTGGAAGGTTGTTTAAGGGTTTAAAAGTCAAGCCAAATAATTTGTTTGCCAATTTAAAAACACCTTCTCTAACCGCCGTAAACTCAAAGTAAGGGCGGGTTTCATCTTCATTAAAATCATATTGTTCTTTTCTAACTTTTTCTACATAATAGCGCCAGTCACTTGCTTCAAAAGCACCTTCAACACCTTCTGATTTCATTTTTTTTGAGAGGGCTTCGCGTTCTTTTTTTGCACGGTTTAATGCAGGATTCCATAACTTATCCATAAAGGCATAAACGGCTTCGGGCGTTTCGGCCATATTATTTGATAAGATATAAGCGGCGTGGTTTTTATAGCCTTTTAATTGAGCCAATTGGAGGCGGATACTCACCATTTCTTCTAAGATAGCTTTGTTGTCGTCTTTATTGTTATTAGCGCCACGTAGTGCGTAACCATCAAAAATTTTTTTGCGTAGGGTTCTGTTTGGCGATGTTTGTAAAAAAGGGTTAATACTTGGACGTTGCAATGTAAATGACCAGCCTTTTTTGTGCCCTCTTTTTTTGCTTTCATTTGCTGCAACCGCCAATAAACCTTGAGAAGCGTTGCCTAAGTCAATTGAATCGCTAACATAAAGTTCAAAATTATTGGTTTCGTTTAACAGATTTTCGCCAAATTTTTGAGATAATACGGCTAAACGGTTGTTTAGATTCCGCAATTTTGTCTGATTTTCTTCGCTCAAATTTACACCGGCTCTAACGAATCCTTTATGGGTTTCTTCTAATAATTTAAGTTCTTCGGCGCTTAAATTGAGATTTTCTTTTTGTTGATAAACAGCGTCAACCTTTTTAAATAGTTTCGGATTTAGATTGATATTATCCCAATGTTTTGATAATTCTGGCGCTAAAATTTTTGCCGTTTCATTTAATATAGAATCGGTGTTTGCACCCTGAACAGCATAGAATACTGCTGATATTTTTGATAAAGTAGCCCCACTAAGTTCTAAAGCTTCAATGGTATTTTTAAAGTTTGGTGCTTGGTTATTACTGGCGATGATTTCAATTTCGGCATCATGCTCAACAATGGCTTTTTGGATGGCAGGTAAGTAATCATCGCTCACAATTTTGTCGAAAGGGGGAACGCCAAAGGGTGTATTCCACTCACTTAGTAAAGGATTTTGTGTTTTTTGTTTCATATTACAGGAGCTTAGCAGTATTAAACTTGCTAAAATTAAAGTTATTGAGGTTTTCATAATAGGATTATTTATAGCTTATTATAAGCTAAATTTCAAATCCAAATTTACTACTAATAATTATAATTATTGCAATATTTATTGCCACTTTGCAAGGTAATTTTGATTGGTTTGTAAGTTCATTAAATCTGATTTTTTGCAATAGTTTTTTTCAAATTAATAATTTGTACGTAAATTTTAAAATTACTAAACAAAATGGTATTTTTGCCTTCAAATAATCGGGATGTAGCGCAGTCCGGTAGCGTACACGGCTGGGGGCCGTGTGGTCGCAGGTTCAAATCCTGTCATCCCGACTTTATAATTTCTATAAACATTGCTATTGGTAGCAGGTTTTTTTAAAAATTGGAGGTTCTTTTTGATAAATGATAAAAGTGGTGTTTTTACATCACTTTTTTTATTTATAAAATTTATAAATAGGTTGATTTTAATAACATTTAAGTTTTATTATATAACGTGTTGAGATTGATTAAATATCTATATTTTTACAAGGTCTTATGAGGCTAAAAACTGATAAATAATCCGCTAATGAAACTTAGATTACCAATATTACTACTTTTTTTCTATTGTAATATCGCTTTTAATTTAAGGGCACAAGAGCATCCGCCTATAGAGGTGTATACGCCAGAAATTTATGGTGGAGAAAATCAGAATTGGATGCTATCTCAAGCGCCAAACAATTTTATTTATTCGGCTAATAATGCAGGATTGCTTGAATATAATGGTGAAGCTTGGATGCTTTATCCTTCACCAAACAACAGTATTTTAAGATCGGTAACGGTTATAGAAGATCGCATTTATACGGGTTGCTATATGGAGTTTGGATATTGGGTAAAAAATGAATTTGGTCAATTAAAATATACCTCCTTGGTGCCTTTAATCAAACAAAAATTGGTAGAGGACGAGCAAATATGGAATATTGTAAGTTTAGAAAAATGGGTTCTTTTTCAGTCGTTTAGTACCATTTATATGTTAAATACCGATAGCAATCAGCTTAAAATTATTAGGGCAAAGGATCGGATTCTAAAAATATTTAAGGTCAATAATGAGATTTATTATCAAGACAAAGATTTGGGGATTTTTAAATTGCAAGATGGCAATCCCGAACTTATTATAAAACCAAATTCTTATAATAATGATAATATAATTTATATGGGAGGGATTGATAAAGGATTCACTTTGTTAACAAAAATGGGTGGACTTTATGAATATAAAAATAGCCTTTTTAAAAAATGGAATGTTAAGAGTAACCTGTTTTCTAACATTAATGTTTACAGTGGTTTAAAACTTAAAGATGGTAGTTATTTAATTGGAACTGTTTCGCAAGGTTTGATTCATCTAAGTGCTGAAGGTATCGTATTATCACATTTAAACCAATATAATGGCATTAGCAACAACACCATACTTTCATTATTTGAAGATGTTGAAGGTAATATTTGGTTGGGTTTAGATAATGGCATTAACTGTGTAAATTTAAAATCGCCCTTAAGTATTTTTTTTGATAAGGATGGCTTTATAGGTACGGTTTATACCTCAAAAATTTATCATGGCAAGCTTTATTTAGGAACCAACCAAGGCTTATTTTATAAAGATTTAGAAGACAAAATTTCAAATTTAAAATTCATAAATGGCACCAATGGACAGGTTTGGAGTTTAGAGTTGCATGATGATAAGTTGTTTTGTGGTCATAATTTAGGAACATTTATTGTTGATAATGAAAAGATTGACCTAATTTCTACGATTGCAGGAACCTGGCAAATAAAGCCAATTGAAAATAATAAAAACCTTTTAATACAAGGTAATTATTCTGGTTTAAGCATCCTCGAAAAGAAAAATAACACTTGGAGCTTTAGAAATAAAATTAAAGGATTTGACAATTCGGCGCGATTTTTCGAATTTACTCAAGCTCGTGAAATTTGGGTGAATCACGAGTATAAAGGCGTATTTAAATTATCATTAGATAAAGATTATCAAGAGTTTACTAAAGTAATTAAGAGTCCTCTTTTGCCAAAAGCAAAAAATTCGAGTTTGGTAAAATATAAAAATCAAATATTTTATGCTTTTAAAGAGGGTTTATTAAAGTATGATATAAAAAGTGCAAGTTTTATCAAAGATACTTTATACAGTAAGTTATTAACATCAGATGAATACCTATCAGGCAAATTAATTTCGGATGATGCTGGAATGCTATGGGCTTTTACCAAAAATGAAATCAGTTATACAACAGCAAATCAAATAGATAATGCCCCAAAAACCACTATTATACCACTCTCTGCAAAGCTAAGAAAAACAATGGATGGCTTTGAAAACATTATGAATATTGACAATAATGTTTACTTGCTAGGAACGGCAAATGGCTATATAAAAATAGATTTGACAAAAATTATCTTTCAAAAATATGCAATCAATATCAATTCGATTAAACTTATTGAAAACGGAAACAAGGTTATTAATATAGATATCAATAATAATAACCTAGAATATGGTTATAAAAGAAATAGTTTTAAATTTAATTATAGTGTACCCGTTTATGATAAGTTTACGATTGTTAAATATCAATATAAGCTTGATGGATTAATTTATCGCGATTGGAGCAATTGGAGTCAATCACCTTCGGTTTTATTTGAAAATTTAAATCCGGGAACCTACACTTTTAATGTAAGGGCTATGGTAGGCAATAAACTTACCGAAAATGTTGCCACTTATACTTTTATAATCAATAAACCTTGGTACCTAACCAATACGGCCTTGGCGGTTTATATTGTAATGCTTTTAATTCTTTCGTTTATAATTCACAAGGCTTATAACCGCTATTTTGACATACAAAAACAAAGGTTGATAGATATCAATAAAAAGAAGATAGAACGCGCCCAATTGGTTAGCGAAAAGGAAATTATGTCATTAAAAAACAATCAATTACGACAAGATATTGATGGAAAAAATAGAGAATTAGCAATCTCTACAATGAGTTTAATTAAAAAGAATGAGTTGCTGAGCAGTTTAAAAAAAGAACTCGTAAAAATTGATTCAAAGCCCGAAGCAAAATCGGTAATTAAAATAATTGACAAAAACATCAATAACACAAAAGATTGGGAATTTTTTCAAGAAGCCTTTAACAATGCCGATAAAGACTTTTTAAATAAGGTTATAGAATTGCATCCCGACTTGACCCCAAATGATTTAAAATTTTGCGCTTACCTAAGACTGAACTTATCCTCAAAAGAAATAGCCCCTCTGCTAAATGTTTCAGTTCGAAGTGTTGAGATAAAACGATACCGATTGCGTAAAAAAATGAACTTACCACACCAAAAGAGCCTAGTCAGTTATATTTTAGAAATCTAAAAACCTCAACAAAGCGCTTTTTTGCCTTAACATTGCCTCAACATCTCTATTTTTAGCTTAAGTATTTTTAAGTTTTTTTTAACATATAAAACTTAGGCCTTTCAGCTTCAAAGCCCTTACAACGCAACCGTTTTCGTTCTGTTACGCATTTGTTAAATAATACTTAATAAATGATGTATATTTTTTGTTGTGGTACTATTATAATTATGGTAGCATTTTACCTTTATTTTTAACAATAATTAATCTTGAGTTAATCGTCAATAAAAAAACGAAACAAAAATTAAATCAAATCCACACTTTATGAAATTAAAATTATTTAACGACAAACTGAAATCTTTAACAATGTTTTTATTATTGAGCATTGCTATTGTTTCAACTGCCCAGTCTCAGAAAACAGTTACTGGAACAGTATTTTCAGCTGAAGACAACCAGCCTTTACCAGGCGCTTCAGTTTTAGAAAAAGGTACCACAAACGGAACAACAACCGATTTTGATGGAAAATTCAATTTACAAGTAAAATCTAATGCAAAAACGCTTGTAGTTTCATACATAGGTTTTAAAACGCAAGAAGTTGCCATTACAAATGCCCCCCTTGTAATTAAACTTCAAAATGAAGAGAATGTTTTAGAAGAAGTTGTTGTTGTGGGCTATGGCACACAAAAAGTAAGTAAAATATCTGGTTCAATTTCTACCGTTAGTAAAAAGAGTATTGGACAACTAAGCCCTGTAAGAGCTGAAGAAGCACTTCAAGGACAGGCTGCGGGTGTAAACGTTATTTCTAACGGATCACCAGGTTCAAAACCGGTTGTATTAATAAGAGGAATACCTTCCTATACCGGAACGGATCCCTTGGTTGTTATTGATGGCGTTTCGCAAACTTTAGACGATTTAAACGCACTCAATCCAGTTGATATTGAATCAATAAATGTTTTAAAAGATGCCGCAATGTCTGCCATTTATGGTGTAAAAGGTGGAAATGGGGTTATTGTGGTAACAACAAAATCAGGTAAGAAAAACTTAAAATCAACTTTTACATTTGATTCAAGCTATGGCACACAAAATGTAACTAGAACCATCCCTGTTTTAAATGCCAGCCAATATGCAGCCATTTTAAATGAAGCAAGCACAGCTTCTGGTGCTGCTTTGGTATTTCCAAATATTGATTTAGGAGTTGGAACTAACTGGCAAAAAGAAGTTTTAGTAAATGCGCCAATTTTGTCTCATAATTTAACGGTTTCAGGTGGTGGTGAAAATACCAGTTATTACATTTCGGCAGGATATTTAGCTCAAGATGGCGTAGTTGGAGGTGGTGATAAGTCCTATTTTGATCGTTCAAATTTAACGGCAAATTTTAATACTGACATTACTAAAGACCTCACCTTTATTATCAATACAAACTATGCAAATATTAAAAATAGTGGTTTATCAGAAAACAATATTGGCAGTGTGCTATCAAATGCTTTAAACTTTGATCCAACGGTATCGCCTTATGATGCTAATGGAAATTTTGGCATTAGCAATACCATCACTCAAGAAATAAAAAATCCATTGGCTTTAATTAACGATACCTATAATTATGGCAACACCAATAAATTATCGGGTAAATTAGAATTGCAATACGATGTCATTAAGGATTTTAAAATAACCTCCAGATTTGGATATACTTATGTTGATGTTTATGGAAAAAACTTTTCACCTCTAGTTTTTTATGGCATTGGACATAACAGCACAAATGCACACGAAGATTTATCGCCAATTGTAACCATCGGTTCTGATGGAACCATTACCTCAACACATAGTCGTGTTTCTGAATCTAAAACAAACTTTTTTAGTTACACTTATGAAATGTTTGGAAATTATAACTTTAAAATTAATGAAGACCATAGTTTCGAAACCGTTCTTGGTTTATCTATTTCAAAAAACCAAGGTGAAAACGTTACCGCAAATGCAGAAGACGTTCCATTTAACTCTTGGGAATATGCCGATGTTAGCGCCGCTACAGGAGATGCAACTTCGCAAACAGCAAGTTCTTGGCAATTTATAAAACGAAACTTATCTTACTTTACCAGAATTAATTATGACTATAAAGGACGTTACTTAGCATCATTTACAGGTCGCGTTGACGGCTCTACTAGTTTTGGTAAGAATAATAAATTTGGATTCTTTCCTTCAGCCTCTATCGGATGGGTATTGTCTAGTGAATCCTTTTTTAAATCTAAAAAAATTAATTATTTAAAAATTAGAGGAAGTTATGGTACCGTTGGTAATGATAATATCAATCCTCAATTCTCTAAAATATCAACATTTCCTAAATATACTTTCGATGGAAATATTGTCAGTGGATCGGCCTTACAATCAATCCCAAATGATAATGTAACCTGGGAAAATCAAATTCAATACAATATTGGTTTCGATATAAAAATGTTTGATAATAAAGTGTCGTTAACTACTGATTATTTTAATAAATCTGTATCAGATTTATTATTCAATCCAACCCTTTCATTATATTTAGGCACACCTGTTTATCCAGCTTCAAACATAGGAAAAACCAAAAGTTATGGCGTTGATATTTCATTAAATTACAACAATACTTTTGGCAAAGATTTTCATTTTAACTCGAACTTAAGTTTTACAAAATCAACAAATTTGGTTAAGCAAATCAATAATGGCGATAAATTTATTTGGGGTGCAGGATATGGCATTCCTTTTACAACTTTAACCCGTTTTGAAGAAGGTTTTTCACCAGGATATTTCTTTGGCTATAAAACGGATGGTATCTTTCAAAATCAAGCCGAAGTTGATGCTCATGCCGTGCAAAATGGTGCACAAGCAGGCGATATTCGCTATTTAGATGTAAACAAAGATGGCGTTATTAATGATAATGACCGAACAAAAATTGGAGATCCTTTTCCAGAATTTACTTTAGGATGGAATCTTAGCTTCGATTATAAAAATTTTGACTTCAACGTGTTTACTTATGCATCAATTGGTGGAGATATTTATAGAGCCTATGAAAGAAATTTAAACTTTACAAACCGTTTTGCAGGCACTTTAAACAGATGGCACGGTGACGGAACTAGTAATGTTGAACCAAGAGTAACTTTTATTGACAGCAATAACAATAGAAGAGCCTCTGATAGATATGTTGAAGATGGCAGTTTTGTTAAAATTAAAAACATCCAAATTGGTTATTCTGTGCCTGTTTCTTATTTTAAAAGATCAGGACTCACACAAATTCGATTCTATACCCAAATTAAAAACGCCTTTACTTTTACTAAATATTCTGGCTTTGATCCCGAAATATCTTCAGGCGTTTTAGATACAGGAATTGATAGAGGAACTTATCCACAACCAAGAATTTATTCATTGGGTTTAAATGTTAAATTTTAAAAAATAAATATTATGAAAATTTATAAAAATATAAGTCTAATAAGCCTGCTGGTTTTTCTAACTTCAGCGTGCACTAACTATGTTGATTTTACAGCCGTAGAAAATTTTGAAATTACAGCTGAAGATTATTTTAAACAATCTAGTAATTATAAAGATGCCGTAGTAGGGGTTTATGATCCATTACAGTGGTTATATATGGATGTTTTAATTGGAGAAATCGCTTCAGACAATACTTTAAGCGGCGGCGAAAGTGCTACCGATGTGATTGGCATTCAACAAATTGATGAAATGACTCACAATGCTAATAATGATGACCTAACTTCTTTATGGAAGTTTTTATACGAGGGAATTAATAGGGCTAATTATTTGGAACAAAATAAAAACAAGTTAGAATTTGAGGGTAAAACCGCTTTATATGGTGAGGTTTATTTTTTAAGAGCTTATTACTATTTTGAATTAGTTAAATTCTTTGGAGACGTGCCTTTATTTACTGATAAAAGGCTTACAGCTTCTGATTCTGGCACATTACAAAGAAGTCCTAAATCTGAAGTTTATGCTCAAATTGAAAAAGATTTATTAGACGCTATAAGCGTTTTACCAACTTCACAATCACAAAAGGGAAGAATTACAAAATTTGCTGCTCAAGCTTTGCTAGGTAAAGTTTATTTATATCAAGAAAAATTTACCGAATCGGCAACAATGTTCGAAAACATCATAGGTGTTTATAGTTTGGTTCCTAATTATGAATCACAATTCTTAAAAACTGGTGAAAATGGTTCAGAATCTGTATTCGAAATTCAATTTACTAACACATCAAATTGGTACGATTGGGGTTTTGTTCCTCAAGGATCTGAAGGAAACTTTGGCGTTCAACACAATGGGCCTAGAGCCTATTCAGGTAGCCTATTTGCATCTGGTTGGAGTTTTAATGTTCCAACACAAGATTTGTATAACTCATTTGAGGCAGGTGATTCTCGAAAGGATGCTTCAATTTTAGATATGCAAGCATGGATTGATGCTACCGGAGCTTCTTATGCACCGGGTTTTAAAGATACAGGCTATTTTAATAAAAAATACATCCCAAGAGCAGGCGAAAGTGGTGCGCAAACCGAATTAAATTATTTAAATAATTATAGAGCCATTCGCTATGCTGATGTGCTTTTAATGGCCGCCGAAGCTAATAATAGGGGCGGTATAAGCGATTCAAAAGCCCAAAATTACCTAAACCAAGTGCGTCGTCGTGCCTTTGGTGATACCAATCACGACATTATTGCAACGGGTTCTACATTAACACAAATAATTTGGGATGAACGCAATTTTGAATTATCTATGGAAGGACACCGCTTTTTTGATTTGGTTAGAACAGGTAAAGCTGACACTAAAATCAATGGATTTATTAAAGGAAAAAATGAAGTATTCCCTATTCCACAACAGGAAATCGACATTTCAGGTCTAACCCAAAACCCAGGTTACTAAATATTAAAATCTAAAAAAATGAAAGTATTAAAATATTTTTTAAGTATAGTATTAATTTTCTCTCTTGTATTTAGTTGTACAAAAGACAATTTTAATGACATTGATTTCCTGTCAACTGTTCAAGCTCCTACCAATGTTGCCGCAGTTTATAACATTACCCAAGACAATACCGGATTGGTTACCATTACGCCAACTAGCGAAGGCGCTATTAATTATGATATCACTTTTGGTGATGGTGCACAACTCAAAAATATTAAACAGGGTCAAACCATCGACCATATTTATGGCGAAGGTAATTATTCAGTAAAAATTGTCGCAAATGGTATTACAGGTTTAAAAACTGAAATTACCCAAGATTTGGTTGTTTCTTTTAAAGCACCAACAAATTTAATTGTTGTGATTGCTAATGATATAGCTAAATCTAAAACAGTTAATGTAACGGCTACAGCCGATTATGCAACTGCCTACAAGGTTTATTTTGGTGAAGTAGCCGACGAAATTCCGGTAATGGCAAATATTGGCGAAACAGCCTCTTATACTTATCAAAATGCAGGTACCTATACCATTAGAGTTGTTGCTATAAGCGCAGCAATTGCTACAACAGAATATACCGAAGATTTTGTAGTAACTGCAATTTTACAACCGCTTGAATCTGCGCCAACACCTCCTGCTAAAAATGTAGCCGATGTTATCTCAATATTTAGCAACGCTTATTCAAATGTTGCTGAAACTAACTATTTTCCCGATTGGGGTCAAGGTAGTCAGGGCAGTAGCTGGGCAAGTTTTGATTTGAATGGCGATCAAATGTTGCAATACATTAAATTGAGTTACCAAGGTATTCAATTCGGATCTGCCGTAAATGCTGCTTCTATGCAATTTTTACATATTGATGTTTGGACACCAGATGTTACAGGTATTGATATTTATCCTATTGATGGTGGTGGTGCTGGCGAAAAATTTGTACATAAAGATTTAATAGCCAATAGTTGGAATAGTTTTGATATTCCTTTAACCGATTTTTCAAATCAAGGATTGCCATTAAACAATTTAATTCAATTTAAATTTGTAGCTTCAAATTGGGCAGCCGGAACGGTGTTTATTGATAATATTTACTTTTATAAAGCACCAGAACCAGCATCTGGATTAGAAGGAACTTGGAAACTAGCACCCGAAGCTGGAGCGTTAAAAGTTGGACCATCATATGGAAGTGGTGATTGGTGGACAAGCGATGCTCAAGCTGTAATTGATAGGTCTTGCCTTTTTGATGATGAATATGTGTTTTCTTTAGATGGCACATTTAGTAATGTTTTGGGAAATCAAACCTGGCTTGAAGGATGGCAAGGTATGACCCCAGATGGTTGTGGAACTCCAGTTGCACCTCACACCGGATCTAATGCCGCTACTTACCTATATGACGCAACTGCAGGAACCATTACACTTAATGGTGCCGGTGCCTATTTAGGACTTCCTAAAGCAAACAATGCTGGAGAATTACCTAATGTACCAGTTCCCGCTTCTATTGTTTATGATGTAGTGCTCTCAAACAATAACAATACGATGAACATTGTCATTGAAGCAGGTTCAGGTGTGTTTTGGAGTTTTAAACTGGTAAGATATGTTCCCCCAATTGCTGGAACCTGGAAACTAGCACCCGAAGCTGGAGCGTTAAAAGTTGGACCATCATATGGAAGTGGTGATTGGTGGACAAGCGATGCTCAAGCTGTAATTGATAGGTCTTGCCTTTTTGATGATGAATATGTGTTTTCTTTAGATGGCACATTTAGTAATGTTTTGGGAAATCAAACCTGGCTTGAAGGATGGCAAGGTATGACCCCAGATGGTTGTGGAACTCCAGTTGCACCTCACACCGGATCTAATGCCGCTACTTACCTATATGACGCAACTGCAGGAACCATTACACTTAATGGTGCCGGTGCCTATTTAGGACTTCCTAAAGCAAACAATGCTGGAGAATTACCTAATGTACCAGTTCCCGCTTCTATTGTTTATGATGTAGTGCTCTCAAACAATAACAATACGATGAACATTGTCATTGAAGCAGGTTCAGGTGTGTTTTGGTCATTCAAACTGGTGAAGTAATTAAAAAATAATTAAATGAAAAATATAAAATATTTAATACAATGAAAAACTTAAAATATATCATAGGAATTTTTATTTCAATGGCACTACTTTTTAGTGGCTGTACCCAAGATAATAATTACAATCTTGGTGCTATTGTAGCTCCAACAAATTTGCAAATAACTGCCGAAATTGTTGGAGCCACTGCCGATAACCCATTTGGCGATGGAAGCGGTGCTGTAATTATAACGGCTAATGCCGCCAATGCAATTACCTATAAATTTATTCAAGATGGAAATCAAGTGATGGTACCTTCTGGAAAAAAGACCTATAATTTTGGTATCACGGGAACACATACTTATTCTATTATTGTTGAAGCAATAGGCGATGCCGGTGTTAGCACCACTTCTACCTTAAGTGTTGAGGTGCTTGCTTTATATAACCCTCCAGCCGAATTAATTACAATGCTTACAGGCGATAGTAATAAAACTTGGAGAATTGAAAGCGAAACGCAAGGCCATTTTGGTGTTGGCCCAGCCGATGCTGTTGATCCTATTTGGTGGGCAGCCAATCCAAATGATAAAGCTGGTTTAGGTGCTTATGATGACACCTTTACTTTTAATGTTGATGGCTCTTTTACTCATACTACCAACGGAACCGTTTATGGCCAAGCTACCCCAATGACGCAAGATTTAGGTGGCGATAAAGGAATGACAGCTAATGGCAATAGTGAATTTGAAAATTATCCATTAGATGTTTATACCGTAGATTGGTCTTTATCAGCACCAGGGGGTCAAGAAACATTACAACTTTCGGGAATTGGCTTTCATGGCTTCTATGTAGGTGGTAATCACAGTTATATAATTTTGTCGAGAACCAATACAGAATTGCATCTTAAAACAATTGGTGCAGATGGAAATTCTTGGTTTGTAAAATTTATTTCTAACTAATAATAACTTTAAAAAGCTAAGAGGAGCCGCTCCTCTTAGCTTTCATATTTAAAAATTTCATTTTAATCTAAAATAAAATTCGATGACATTAAATTTTAAAATAATTAGAAAAATTGCTGTATTAGCTTTCTTTCCTATAGTAATTTTAGGTTCTTGTGGCAGTGGCGGAAGCACCCCAAATCCGCCGAGTGAACCCAAAGATATTATTCCTACTAATTTGACTTTAACAATTGATGTTGTTGGCGTTGATGCAAATCATCCAAATGGAGATGGCAGTGGTGTAATTCATTTAACGGCTTCTGCAACAAATGCAACAAGTTACGGTTTTAGATTTGGAAATGGTTCTGAAGTTTCTAGCACAAGTGGTCAATTAGTTCACACTTATACGATTAGTGGTACTAATAATTATACGGTTTTTGTTTATGCATATTCATCTACCGGAAATTCAATAAATGTTTCAAAAGATATAACGGTAACTGTAACGCCCGCTAGCTTTTCAACTTTAGTTTTTTCGGATGAATTCGATGCCGCAGGAACGCCTATTAATACTAAATGGACCTATGATTTAGGTACTGGCCAAAATGGATGGGGAAATAATGAATCTCAATACTATACAAATAGAGCTGATAATGTTATTGTTGAAGGTGGTTTTTTAAAAATTACAGCTAAAAAAGAAAACTTTTCAGGCGCTCAATACACCTCTACACGATTAAAAACACAAGGTTTATTTGCTTTTAAATATGGAAAAGTAGAAGTTAGGGCTAAATTACCTGCGGGTGGTGGCACTTGGCCTGCCATTTGGATGTTAGGATCAAATATTACCTCAGTTGGCTGGCCCGCCTCTGGCGAAATTGACATTATGGAACATATTGGCAATGATTTAGGTAAAATCCATGGTTCAATACATACGCCATCAAGTTTTGGAGCCACACAAAATACGGCTACGAAAATGATTTCAGATGCCTCAACGGCTTTTCATATTTATGGTTTACAATGGACTTCTGAAAAAATTGATTTTATGATTGACAATGTGATATTTTACACTTACAATCCTGCAACCAAAAACAACAATAATTGGCCCTTTGATGCCAATCAATTTATCATACTTAATGTGGCTATGGGCGGTAATTTTGGGGGTTCTATCGACCCTAATTTTACTCAAGCTGCAATGGAAATTGATTATGTTAGGGTGTATCAATAAATTAAAATAGATTGGCATATTAGCCAATCTATTTTTATAAATAGCACCGTTTTTTAAGTGTTATAAATTAGAAATTAATTTAGTATTAATCTTAAAATAGTTGACTTATGAAAAAAATTACACAATTCTTTCTTCTTTTATCGATTACCTTAGGGTATTCTCAACAGCAAACCTATCAAGTAACATTTGAGGCGGGAAGCACAGTTGGAACTTGGACCACCTTTGAAAATAATGATGGTGATCATGCACTTGAAATATTGGCAAATCCTGTTTCAGGTGGTATAAACACTTCTGCAACAGTTGCTAAATTTACAGCAAAAAGTACCGCAAATGGCGGACAACCTTGGGCTGGTACCCAATCAGATCATACTTCGTTGGGCACTTGGCTATTAGAAACTGGTAATAACACCATTAGCATCATGGTTTATAAACCTGTAATTAGTGATGTGGGTATAAAATTTGTAAATAGTACTGATGGAACCATATTTGAACTCAAAAAACCAAATATTTCTATTAATACTTGGGAAACCATAACTTATGATATTTCAAGCTTCATCTCAAGTGGCGAAAATCATGATATTGATAGACTTGTGGTTTTTCCTGATTGGCCCGCAACAAGAACTCAAGATAATGTTTGTTATTTTGACAATGTTTCTTGGACAGCTAAAAAAACTGCGAATCCAGGCTCTGGTTCATCAAATAGCAATGAACCATTAGTTGCAGCCACAACACCAACCGAATTGCAAGCTAATGTCATCTCTTTATTTAGTAATGCTTATACAAATGTTAACGTTGATACTTGGAGAACAGATTGGTCAGCAGCCACGCTTACGGATGTTGTTATTGCAGGTAATGATACTAAAAAATATTCAAGTTTAAATTTTGTAGGGATAGAAACAACGGGGGCAAATTTTATTAATGCCTCTGCAATGTCTTATTTTCATGTTGATTTTTGGACTGCTGAAATGACAGTGTTTAGAGTTAAATTAGTTGATTTTGGAGCTAATGCAGCTTTTAGTGGCGGTGATGATGTAGAACATGAACTTTCTTTTACACCTACACTTAACGAATGGAACAGTCTCAATATTAAATTATCTGATATGACTGGTTTAACTACAAAAAATCATATTGCTCAGTTAATTTTTTCAGGAGCCCCTGCGGGATCAGGAATCGTATATATTGATAATGTTTATTTTTCTACCCAAAGCACTTTGGCTATCAATAATTTTGAATTGCGTGGTTTAAGTGTTTATCCTAATCCAGCAAATGAATTCTGGACTATAACATCTAAAAATGAAACAATTAAATCAGTCGAAATTTTTGATTTTCTTGGCAGAGTTGTTTTATCATTAAAACCAAATAAGCTAGCCGTTAATATTGACGCTTCCAATTTAGCAGCAGGTATTTATATTTCAAAAATTAAAACCGAATTAGGAGAGTCAAGCAAAAAGCTAATAAAGTATTAAACAGCTAAAATAGATTTTGTGTGGAAAATAAAATGCAAGAGAATAGATCAACTTTTGAGTTTTCATTAAGTTTGTCATTCTAAATAATAAATGGATATGTATAAATTCAAATGCTCTTGTATTTTATTTACACTTTGTTTTTTAATGCCATCCCTTATCGCTCAAGCGCAGTCGCTTAAAGTGATGACTTACAACATCCGCCTAGATGTGGCAAGCGATGGCGAAAATGCGTGGCCACTTCGCAAAGATTTTTTTACCTCTCAAATTCAGTTTTATGAACCCGATGTGTTTGGCGTTCAAGAGGCAAAACCCAATCAAGTTATTGATATCGCCGAGGCGCTTAATCAATACAATAAAGTTGGCATTGCGCGCGAAGGCGAAGGCAAAGGGGAATCATCAAATATCTTTTACAAAAAAAACCGTTTTATCCTAAAACAAACAAATACTTTTTGGCTTTCAAATACCCCCGATACCATTTCAAAAGGTTGGGATGCCGCCTTTAACAGAGTTTGCACCTATGTGCTTTTAAAAGATAAGCAAACTCATAAAACTTTTTGGGTTTTCAATACACATTTAGACCACATTGGCGAGGTGGCACGAACTAAAAGCATTGAATTAATACTTTCAAAAATAGCGGCCCTTAACTCAAAAAATTACCCAGTCATAGTTATGGGTGATTTTAATTCGGAACCCGATACCGAACGTATTATCGCACTAAAAAAAGTAATGAATGACACAAGAACTGTATCTATTGAAAAACCCTTTGGACCCTTTGGAACCTTTAATGATTTTAAACACAACCAACCCGTTACCAAATTGATAGATTATATTTTTATATCTAAAAACAATCAATTCAAAGTCCAAAAACATGCCGTATTAAGTGATTCTAAAGACCTAAAATATCCTTCCGATCACTTACCTGTTTTTGTGATACTTAATTTCAATAAAAAATCAACCACATGACTAACACTTTAAAAATAATTTTAGCATCAGCAATCCTATTCACATTTACATTTTGTGAACCTAAAAGTGCACCAAAAAATAACGCCTTAACGGAGGCTGTTATCAATCAAAAAGTAGATTCGGTATTAGCCTTAATGACGCTTCCCGAAAAAATCGGTCAACTCAACCAATATACGGGCGATAACACGGCAACGGGTCCCATAACCATCAATCCCAATAAGCAACAAGAAATTAAAGAGGGACTTATTGGCTCTATGCTCAATATTTTAGGCACAAAATACACCCGACAATATCAAGATTTGGCTATGCAATCGCGCTTAAAAATTCCCTTAATTTTCGCGCAAGATGTGATTCATGGTTACAAAACAACTTTTCCCATTCCCTTAGCCGAAGCAGCTAGTTGGGATCTTGAAGCCATGCAACTTTCGGCTAGAATTGCCGCCGTTGAGGCTTCAGCCTCTGGCATTCACTGGACTTTTGCACCAATGGTTGATATTGCCCGCGATCCACGTTGGGGTCGCGTTATGGAAGGTGCTGGCGAAGATACCTATCTGGGTTCAAAAATAGCTTTTGCAAAAGTAAAGGGCTTTCAAGGCGAAAACTTAAACAACGTCAATACCATTATGGCTTGCACCAAACATTTCGCCGCTTATGGCGCAGCTGTTGGTGGTCGTGATTACAATTCGGTTGATATGAGTGAGCGTATGCTTTGGGAAACCTATTTACCGCCCTTTAAGGCTACCATTGATGCTGGGGTAGCAACTTTTATGAATGCTTTTAACGACCTTAACGGGATCCCTGCAACAGGAAATAGCTATTTGCAAAGAGAAGTATTAAAAGGCAAATGGAATTTTAAAGGCTTTGTAGTTTCCGATTGGGGTTCAATAGGTGAAATGATTAATCATGGGTATGTTAAAGACGGAAAAGGGGCAGCCCTTGCCGCTATAACAGCTGGAAGCGACATGGATATGGAAAGCAACGCCTATCGAAATAATCTAGAACAATTAGTTAAAGAAAACAAAGTATCTATGACCCTAATTGATGAAGCTGTAAAAAGAATTCTTCACAAAAAATTTGAGTTAGGTTTGTTTGACGATCCTTATAAATATTGCAACCCCGAACGTGAGCAACAGGCATTAAACAATCCTGAGCATACAAAAATAGCCAGAGCTATGGCTTCTAAAAGTATTGTATTGCTAAAAAATACGCCACTTGGCGAAGAAAAAGGCGCACGTATTTTACCGCTTTCTAAAAACATAAAAACCATTGCCTTTATCGGCCCAATGGTAAAACTTAAACGTGCAAATCATGGTTTTTGGGCAATTGATTTAAAAGAAATTGACTCAAGTTACATTGTTTCGCAATGGGAAGGTTTGCAAAATAAAGTCGGCAAAAACACCAAACTTTTGTATGCCAAAGGTTGTGATATTAATGATGATAATAAAAATGGTTTTGCGCAAGCCATTGCTACTGCTAAACAAGCCGATGTGGTAATTTTAAGTATTGGCGAACGATGGAATATGAGTGGTGAAGCCGAAAGCCGCAGCAATATTCACATACCTGGCGTTCAAGAAGATTTGGTAAAAGCCATTGCGGCTACGGGCAAACCAATTGTAGTATTGATAAATGCCGGTAGGCCACTTATTTTTAATTGGACGGCCGATAATATGCCCGCCATTCTATACACTTGGTGGCTGGGAAGTGAAGCCGGAAATGCCATTGCCGATGTGTTGTTTGGCGACTATAACCCTTCGGGAAAATTGCCCATGACTTTTCCGAGGGTTGAAGGACAAATTCCTATTTATTACAACCATTTTAACACCGGAAGACCCTCAATAAATGAGGATAAAATTTATAAATCAGCTTATATTGATTTGCCAAATTCACCAAAATTTCCATTTGGATACGGTTTAAGCTACACAAACTTTAAATATTCCGATTTAAAATTGTCAAAAAATAAGATGAAAAGCGATGAAACCATCGAAGTTTCTTTAAAAATTACCAATACAGGTAAAGTTGCCGGCGAAGAGGTGGTGCAATTGTATCTTAGAGATAAAGTAGGAGCGGTGGTAAGACCCATAATTGAATTAAAAGATTTTCAAAAAATTAGCTTAAAGGCTTCCGAAACCAAGACAATTACCTTTATAATTGATAAAGAAAAACTCTCATTTTACAATGAAAAAGTCGAGTGGATTAGCGAACCTGGCGAATTTGATTTAATGATTGGCAGTTCTTCGGCTGATATCCGTTTAAATAGTATATTTGAACTGACTAATTAATAAAAAATGAAATTAAATAGCTTACAAAAATTAATGCGGAATCTGTTGTTATTTGTGCTTTTTATAAGCACTTTAACGGCTTGTACAGTTAAAAAAAATGAGGATAAATCAGCGGTATTTTCAACTTTAAACAAAACGCTTATTGTTTATACTTCTGCCGATAGCACGAATTTGAGGTTGACAAAAACGGATAGTTTACAATTTACGGATTTTAAGCAAGCATTAGAAACACAAATTTGCATTTTTGTAAATCCCAATAAAACCTTTCAAACTTTTTTAGGTATTGGTGGCGCTATTACCGATGCCAGTGCAGAGGTGTTTGCTAAACTTCCTCAAAATAAACAAGATGAATTAATAAAAGCTTATTACAGCAAAACGGATGGCATTGGCTATACCTTGGCACGAACCAATATTCACAGTTGCGATTTTAGTTCACAATCTTATACTTACGTTGATGAGGGTGATAAAGACCTCAAAACTTTTAATATTGAACACGATAAAAAGTTTAGAATTCCGCTTATAAAAAAGGCAATTGAAACTGCGGGCGACTTAACCCTATTTGCAAGTCCGTGGAGTCCGCCAGCTTTTATGAAAAGCAATAATAATATGCTTCAAGGAGGTACTTTATTAGCCGATTATTACCAATCTTGGGCTAATTATTATGTAAAATTTATAGAGCGTTACCAAAAAGAAGGCATTAATGTATGGGGCTTAACGGTTCAAAATGAGCCAATGGCAACCCAACGTTGGGAATCTTGTATTTATACCGCCACCGAAGAACGTGATTTTTTAAAAAATTACCTCGGACCAACTTTAGAAAAAGCAGGTTTAGCCGATAAAAAAATTATTGTTTGGGATCACAATAGGGATTTAATTTCACAAAGGGCTAGCACCATTTTTGACGATCCCGAAGCGGCAAAATACGCTTGGGGTATTGGTTTTCACTGGTATGAAAACTGGAGTGGTGGTGAACCAATGTATGATAATATTAAAAAAGTTCAAGAAATGTATCCCGATAAAAATTTAATTTTTACAGAGGGTACTACTGAAAGCTTTAACCCTAACCGATACCAAATTTGGTCAAATGGCGAGCGCTATGGAAAATCAATGATTAATGATTTTAATAATGGCACTGTGGGCTGGACCGATTGGAACATACTTTTAGACGAAAATGGCGGCCCTAATCATGTTCAAAATTTTTGTTTTGCACCCGTTCACGGCAATACAACAACAGGGGAATTAATTTACACGCCTTCATATTATTTTATTGGACATTTTTCAAAATTTATTGATAAAGGTGCAAAAAGAGTTGGTAGCACCGCAAGTCGTAGTCAGTTATTGAGCACGTCATTTTTAAATCCTAACGGCAAAATGGTAACGGTTTTAATCAATCAAAGCGATAAAAAAGTGGATTATTTTTTATGTGTTGGCGAACAGGCATCAGCCATTTCAATTTTACCGCACGCCATTCAAACTTTAATATACTAAATTTTTTTTATATAATTTTATAACCCTTAACCCTTAACCAATTTATATTATGAGTTCAGAAAATTCACAAACCAAATGGGGGCAATTCATTCCCTTGGTAATCGTCTTCTTTTTTTGGGGATTTGTTGCTGCCAGTAATGATATTTTAATTCCAGTATTTAAAAAAGCATTTGATTTAACGCAAGGACAAAGCCAGTTTGTTTCTATCGCTTTTTACATTTCTTATACCGTAGGCTCCCTAATTTATATGGGAATTTCACTACTAATTGGAAAAGATTTAGTCAATAAAATTGGCTATAAAAACGGATTAGCATTAGGATTGGTAATTTCAGCACTCGGAACTTTATTGTTTTATCCAGCTGCCAATACGGGTTCTTATCCGCTCATGTTGGCTGGTTTATTTACCGTTGGCTTAGGATTTTCTTTACAACAAACAGTTGCTAATCCATTGGCAATCGCCTTAGGTCCAATCACAACAGGCTCACAACGTTTGACTTTAGCAGGAGGAATTAACAACCTTGGAACAACCATCGGTCCACTCATTGTAAGTTTCGCAATTTTTGGCGCTGCGGCAACTTCAAATACTGAAATGAGTATTGAAAGTGTTAAAATCCCTTATTTAATATTAGGATTAGCATTTGTGTTAGTGGCCATTTTATTGAAATTTTCTTCATTACCCGAACATCCTAAAACAATAGAAAAATCAGTGGATGATTCAACCACTTTAAAAAATTCGGCATTACAATACCCACAATTGGTGCTTGGAATGCTTGCTATTTTTGTTTATGTGGGCGTTGAAGTTTCAACGGCAAGTAATTTACCTGCCTATATGCAAAGTAAACTAGGTTTTGAAATTAGTGATATTGCGCCTTATATTTCATTGTATTGGGCAAGTTTGATGATTGGTCGTTGGACTGGTGCTGTTGAAGCGTTTACTGAGAACATGACTACTCAAAAAGTGTTGCGTTTTATTGCGCCCTATTTAGCTTTTGGTGTTTTTTTATTAGTAAATGCCGTTGCAAAACACGATTTAACACCTTTTTATATTTACGGATTAATTATTCTGATTTTAATTGCTGCCGATATGGCAAGTAAAGGAAACCCAGCCAGAATGTTGCTCATTTTTGCTTTGTTGGGAATTATTGCCTTATTTACGGGGATGTCAACTAACGGTATGGTAAGTGTTTATGCCTTTACAAGCGTAGGCCTATTTTGCAGTACCCTTTGGCCTTGTATTTTTACTTTGGCTATTAGCGGTTTAGGAAAACACACCAGTCAAGGTAGTAGTTTTTTGATTATGATGATTATGGGAGGCGGCATTGTAAGTTGGTTTCAAGGATCGGTTTCTGAAAGTATCGGCATTCAATATAGCTATATTGTCGGTGTTTTATGTTTTGCCTATTTAGCTTTTTATGCTTGGAAAGTAAGCGGAATTCTAAGATTGCAAGGCATTAATTTTGATAAAAAAATTAGTGGAGGACACTAATTTCAACTGAGCTAACCCATATAAAACTTCCATTTTTTAATTTAAATGAAATGGAAGTTTTATTAAAAGCTTTTGAAACAACTTAAAAAATAGTTTGATAAATTTGATAATTGTTAAAAATTCAATTTATAAATGTTTGTGATGACTTTTAATTAATGGTTAAATCCAATAATAAATTTGGAATCTATTTAAATTATTTAGTTACTTTTAGCCCATGCAAAGCTCTAAATTAAATATTAGCGAAATTGCCAAATTGCTTGGAGTATCAAAATCTACAGTTTCTAAAGCTTTAAATAACAGCCATGAAATTAGTGATAGCACCAAATTACGCATCCAAAAATTTGCTGCTAAAAATAATTATAAACCCAATAAATTAGCGGTAAATCTCAAATCCGGTACTACAAAAACCATTGGTGTAATCATTCCTAGCATCCAAAACAACTTTTTCGCAAAGGTTTTAAAGGGAATAGAATTTGTGGCTACCGAAGCCGATTATAACATTATTACCACCATATCCAATGAATCTTATAAAAAGGAAGTTAAAAGCATTGAATTACTGTCGAGTGGCGTCGTTGACGGATTTATTTTAGCCATAGCCGAAGAAACGCAGATTAATCAAAATTTCAACCATTTTATTGAAACCATTCAACAAAATAAACCCATTGTAATGTTTGACCGCGTTACCAAAGATTTGATTTGCGACCAAGTAATTGTTGATGATTTTAAGGCAGCCTACCAAGCAACTTTACATTTTGTAAACTTAAAATGTAAAACCATTGCTCTGGTTTCAACAATTGATTACTTAAGCGTTGGTAAACTTCGCAAAGATGGTTATAAAAAAGCGCTTACTGAGGCGTTTGGAAAAGTAGATAACGATTTAATTATTGTGGCAAATGCCAATAATATTGATGTTAAAATTATGCATCTGCTTAAACATAAAAAAATTGATGCCATATTAGCACTTGATGAGGATGCTGTTTTAGCGACTTATAAAGCCTCAAAATTTAACAATTATAATTTAGACCATCACATGGCAATTATTGGTTATGCCAGTGAAAAAATAGCCGAAAATTTAACGCCAAGCTTAACAACTCTTAACCAACACGGTGAGCGTATTGGAAGAAATTCAGCCCATTTGCTATTAGACAAATTAAAGAACAAAGCAAACATTAGTTTTCAAAAAAATTTGATTGTTACCACTTTAGTAGAACGTGAATCTACAAAAACCTATACTTTTAAATAAGATATTTAACCCCAATTTAAACAGAATATTTTAAGTAAGCCACCCAAATAAATTGGGATTGAACCAGTGAACAACAATAACTCGATTGTGTCAAACCGTTTTTAGCTCCTTAGGAGCGTTCCGTTTATAGCAAATCGTTTGTTTTGAAAAATCTAACCCAACAAAGGTTTTTTAAATTTTAAAATCAAATATTACAACCCAATTCGCACAAATGGATTGTGGAATAAAAAAACTAACAATTTTGCTCTGTAAATTTACCCATTTATTTTACTAAATTTGTAAACAGCTTTAAAGTGTTTGTTTATGTTAATAATAGGAATCGCCGGTGGCACTGGTAGTGGTAAAACAACCGTTGTAAATCAGATTTTAAACGAATTGCCTAGAGACGAGGTTACCGTTATTTCTCAAGATTCTTACTATAAAGAAAACAATAATTTAACTTACGAAGAACGCACAAAAATTAATTTTGACCATCCAAAAGCAATCGATTTTGATTTGATGGTAGCGCACTTAAAAGCCTTAAAAAAGGGTGAGGTAATTGAGCAGCCAATCTATTCATTTATAACGCATAACCGCACCGAAGATGTGCACATTACGCATCCTAAAAAAGTAATTATTGTTGAGGGAATCCTCATCTTTAACAATGCCGAATTACGCGATTTGTTTGATATTAAAATATTTGTCCATGCCGATACTGATGAACGCCTAATCCGCCGAGTGCGAAGAGATATTACCGAACGTGGTCGTGATATTAACGAGGTTTTAACCCGCTATCAAGACACCTTAAAACCCATGCACCAACAATTTATAGAACCAACTAAAAACTTTGCCGATATTATCATTCCCAACGACCGTTATAATACGGTAGCCATTGATATTGTTAGAACGGTAATTAATGAACGACTATGACCCTAAGCCAGTTTAGAAATCTTAAAATTATAAAGTTTATAAGCAATAAATATTTGCTTATTCTGATTTTATTTATTCTTTGGATGGTTTTTTTTGATGAAAGCTCCTATAAAACGCACCGTGATTTGAACAACGAAAAGGCTAAAATCGAAAAATCAATTCAGTACTTTCAAAATGAAATAGATAAAGATAAATCAATTTTAAAACAATTAAAAGACAGCACTTTACTTGAAAAATACGGACGTGAAAACTATTTTTTTAAACGCGATAGTGAAGAAATTTATATCATAGAATTCGACACCATAAAAAAATAAACAATGAAAAAGCTGTCTTATCAAGAATTTGATGCCGTTGCTGCTAAACAGTGGAAACAAAACATCCAATCTGGTTTAAATGGTGCCGACTATAATTCAGCTTTACTCACACAAACAAACGAAGGCGTCAACATCAATCCATTCTATCATCAAGATCAAACCCAATATCTAGAGGTCGAAATGCCAAAAACACCAACTAAAATCTGTCAAGCTATTTTTGTTGATGCTATTGAAAAAACCAAATCACTAGTTAATAAAGCACTTAAAGGAGGCGCAACTGCTTTGGTTTTTGAAGCCGACAAGGCTTTTAATGTGGATGAATTATTCAGCAATAACACCATTCCAACTAACATTTCACTTTATTTTAAGCTACATTTTTTGTCTGAAACCTTCAGCTCAAGTCTCATTAAAAATACCGCTGCTCATGCCGTTTTTTTAAATGCCGATATTATAGGAAATCTTGCCAACTCAGGAAATTGGTTTAGCACAAAAGAACACGATTTTAAGTATTTGGCAAAGCATCTTAAAAACGCCCCAAAAAATGTAAGCATCTTGAGTGTTGATGCGGGTTTATATCAAAATGCAGGCGCTAATTGTGTGCAACAAGTGGCTTATGCTTTAGCACATTTAAATGAGTATTTTAACGCTTTCGCGGATGGAATTTTGCCATTGCCAGTCAATAATAAAATTCAAATAAACCTTGCCGTTGGTGGAAATTATTTTTTTGAAATTGCCAAATTGCGCGCTTTTCGCTATTTATTTGATCTTATAAACAAGGAATACCAATTCAATTTCACACCAGAATTAGTCGTTTCACCATCTATGCGGAATAAATCCATTTACGACTATAATGTAAATATGTTACGCACCACAACCGAATGTATGAGCGCTATTTTAGGAGGGGCAAACGCCGTTAGCAATCTAGCTTACGACCATATTTATCACAAATCGAATGAGTTTGGCGAGCGTATTGCCCGAAACCAGTTGTTAATTTTAAAAGAAGAAAGTTATTTTAAAGCATCACAAAATGTGGTTGAAGGCACATATTATGTTGAAACACTTACGGTTCAAATTGCCGAAAAAGCTTTGCAATTGTTTAAAGAAATTGAACAAAAAGGGGGCTTTGTAAATCAGTTGTTTTCAGGCATTATTCAGCGCAAAATAAAAGAAAATGCACAAAAAGAACAAGTCCAATTCAATGAAGGTAGCATGCAATTTATTGGGGTCAACAAACATCCAAACCCACAAGATTTGATGAAAGACAATTTGCAATTGTATCCTTTTTTAAAAATAAAAGCGCGTAAAACCTTGGTGCAACCCATCATTGCAAATCGTTTAGCCGAAACATTAGAACAAGAACGCTTAGCTAAAGAACGCAGTTGTTAATTTACTTAGCCCAAAAGATGCGAAAAAATTTAGAACATATAAGCCTAAATATCAAAACACAAAACACAAAACACAAAAATTTTGAGCACCAAAATTTTGTGGCTGGTGTGCCGCCTTTTTTGCGCGGTCCGCATGCAACCATGTATGTGCAGCGCCCTTGGACCATTCGTCAATACGCCGGATTTTCAACAGCCGAAGAAAGCAATGCCTTTTACCAACGCAATTTAGCAGCGGGGCAAAAAGGCCTATCCGTTGCTTTTGATTTGGCCACACACCGCGGTTACGATTCCGATCACGAACGCGTGCAGGGCGATGTTGGCAAAGCCGGTGTTGCCATTGATTCGGTTGAAGATATGAAAATACTTTTCAATCAAATTCCGCTCGATAAAATGTCCGTTTCAATGACCATGAATGGCGCGGTTTTGCCCATTTTAGCCTTCTATATTGTAGCCGCTAAAGAGCAGGGCGTGGCTTTAAATGCGCTCGAAGGCACCATCCAAAACGATATTTTAAAAGAGTTTATGGTGCGCAACACCTACATTTATCCGCCAAAACCCTCTATGCAAATAGTGTCGGATATCTTTGAGTTTACAGCCAAAAACATGCCTAAATTTAACAGCATTTCCATTTCAGGCTACCACATGCAAGAAGCCGGTGCAACACCCGAAATAGAATTGGCTTATACCTTGGCGGATGGTTTAGAATATGTTAGAACCGGATTAAAATCGGGGATGACTATCGATGAATTTGCCCCACGACTATCCTTTTTTTGGGGCATTGGCATGGACCATTTTAAAGAAATTGCCAAACTTAGAGCAGGACGTCTGTTATGGGCTAAATTATTAAAACAATTTAATCCTAAAAATCCAAAATCAATGGCATTGCGAGCCCATTGCCAAACCAGTGGTTGGAGTTTAACAGAGCAAGATCCATTTAACAATGTGGCGCGGACTTGCATTGAAGCTTTATCGGCTGCACTTGGTGGCACGCAAAGCCTGCATACCAATGCCTTAGATGAAGCCATCGCCTTGCCAACCGATTTTTCGGCGCGCATTGCACGCAACACACAACTTTATTTACAATACGAAACGGGCATTACCAAAACCGTTGATCCTTGGGCGGGAAGTTTTTTTATGGAACAACTCACCAATGACATCGCTCAAAAAGCCTGGGATTTGATTGAAGAAGTTGAACAAATTGGCGGCATGACTAAAGCCATAGAAAAAGGAATCCCAAAATTGCGTATTGAGGAAGCTTCGGCTAACAAACAAGCAAAAATTGATAGCGGACAAGATAAAATTATTGGCGTTAATGCCTTTACCTTGTCAAAACAAGAACCCATCCAAATTTTAGAAGTTGACAACGATGCCGTTAGAGAGTCTCAAATAAAACGCTTAAAGGCTTTAAAAGCAACTCGAAACACCGAAGCCGTAGCGTTAAGTTTAAAAAAATTAACCGATTGTGCCACTTCGGGTAACGGAAATTTATTAGCTTTGGCAATAGAAGCTGCCGAAAATCGCGCCACTTTAGGTGAGATTTCTTCGGCATTAGAACTCGTTTTTAAACGGTATAAGGCTACCATAAATTCCATTACAGGCGTGTATAAAAAAGCGATAAAAGACGATAAAGATTTTAGCAAAGCTAAGGCTTTAGCCGATAAATTTGCAGCACTCGAAGGACGTCGCCCTAGAATTATGATTGCTAAAATGGGACAGGACGGTCATGATAGGGGCGCAAAAGTTGTGGCAACAAGCTTTGCCGATTTAGGTTTTGATGTTGATATCGGACCTTTATTTCAAACACCGGCCGAAGCGGCAAAACAAGCAGTTGAAAATGATGTCCACATTTTAGGAATTTCGTCCTTAGCGGCAGGGCATAAAACACTGGTACCACAAGTAATCAAAGCCCTAGCAGATTATGGTAGAGCGGATATCATGGTTATTGCCGGAGGTGTAATTCCGGCACAAGATTATCAATATTTATACAAGGCGGGCGTGGTTGGCGTTTTTGGCCCTGGCACTAAAATAGCTAAAGCCGCTATTGACATTTTAGAAATCTTGATTGAAAGTACTGCCGAATAAAGTTTGTATAATTGTCTTATTATTTTTTATACATTTGAAAATCTAACTTTTTAAATTCTAACACAATGACTATTTTCAATTCTTTGTTGCCATCTTATGATTCTAAAACAGGAATAGCTTATGGGCTTATCCGCATTTTTTTAGGCGTTGCCTTGACCATTAGGGGATGGTTAATTTTATCAAATCCCGAATCAATCATTGATTTGGGTGTAAATCAAGAACTCTATGTTTGGGTTTCGTTGGTAGCGATTGCGCATTTAATTGGAGGTGTTTTATTGGGAATCGGTTTTTTAACAAGGTTGGGTGCTGTTATTCAAATACCTATATTATTTAGCGCCACTTTTTTTGTGTATGCGCACACTAAATTAATGATGGGCGGACAATCATTTGAATTGGCAACAATGGTTTTGTTTTTGCTTTGTATCTTCTTTATTTTTGGTGCAGGACCTATATCCGTTAAGGAATTTATGGAAGATAAATAGGTTTAACGGTCTGTTTTGACCTCTAAAAATTTAGTATTCACATCAATTTCTTCGGCAAACTGTTTTAAATTTTGTGCTTTAAATTTTTTGTAGAGGCTCTCTTTAAAGTCGGCTACAATATAATGAACCGGGCAGGGATTTTGTTCATCACATTTATCCAATTTCATAAAGCATTCATTAAACAACTCTTGACCATCAATTACCGTGAGGATATCACAAACATTGTTTTGGGCATTTTCTTTACTGATATAAAATCCGCCTTTTGGGCCTTTAGTTGAAGATAAAAATTGTGACCTAACCAATTGTTGTAATAGTTTAGCTAAAAACGGTTCGGGAATATCTAACTCTTTAGCTATCACTTTAGCGCCAATTTTATTTTTATCGGTGGCGTGTAACATTAAAAAGAGCATTGCTTTTACAGCGTATTTTGATGCATTACTTAACATTTACCTAAAAATTTTAGGCAAATGTAAGCAATAAACAAGTAAATTAAGCGGATTAAATTTTTTCTAATTTCACTGTAAAGTGACGCATAATGGGCGCTTCTTCTATAATTTTATAGCCGTGTTTGGCTTCTTGTCGGGTCTCGTAAATATTTTTTAAAGCTACCGCCACATATTCCATGTGATTATTTGAATAGACACGACGGGGAATGGCAAGTCTTACCAATTCTAAATCAGGGTAACGATTTTGGCGCGTTTTAGGGTCTCTATCGGCTAAAATGGTACCAATTTCAACGCCTCTAATGCCCCCAACAATGTATAACTCAATAGCTAAAGCTTGAGCGCGATATTCTTCACGAGGAATGTTTGGCACAAACTTATTAGCATCTAAAAAGATAGCATGACCACCAAAAGGCTTTTGAACGGGCACACCATATTCAACCAATTTTTGTCCTAAATAAGCCACTTGCTCAACCCTACTTTCCAGGTAATCAAATTCGGTAGCCTCATCTAAACCCACGGCAAGTGCGCCCATATCACGGCCATTCATACCGCCGTAAGTTATAAAACCTTCGAACATAATATTAAAAGTAGTCGCTTTTTTATAGATTTCTTCATCGTTTAAAGCAATAAAGCCACCCATATTTACCAAACCATCTTTTTTAGAACTCATCGTCATACCATCGCCATAGCTAAAAAATTCTTTGGCAATTTCTTTAATGGTTTTATTGCGGTAAGCAGCTTCGCGTTTTTTAATAAAATAGGCATTTTCGGCAAACCGTGCCGAATCAAAAATCAACAAAATGCCATATTTTTTGCACAAGGCCGAAACGGCTTTAATGTTTTCCATAGCTACAGGTTGCCCTCCCGAACTGTTGCAAGTAATGGTAACAATGCAAAACGGAATGGTTTCTTTTGGATAAGTTTTAAAAACGGTTTCTAATTTATTGAGGTTTACATTTCCCTTAAACGGATGTAAATTGCTCGTGTCAAAAGCCTCGTCAATAGTGCAATCTATGGCTTTTGCTTGTCGGAATTCAATATGACCTTTTGTGGTGTCAAAATGCGAGTTCCCCGGAACCACATCGCCCGCCTTAACCAGCGCCGAGAACAACACGTTTTCGGCAGCACGTCCTTGATGGGTTGGTAAAAAATAGGTAAATCCGGTAAGGCGTTGAACGGTATTTTTAAGTTTGAAGTAAGAAGAAGAGCCTGCGTAACTCTCGTCGCCAATCATCATTTCAGCCCATTGGTGGTCGCTCATTGCGCCCGTCCCCGAATCGGTGAGTAAGTCAATAAAAACTTGATCGGAAGTGAGGTTAAAAAGATTATAATTTGCCTCTTTAATCCATTGTAGGCGTTGGTTTTTAGTAGAACGTTTTATGGCTTCTACCATTTTTATTTTATAGGGTTCGGCGTAGGGTAAATTCATAATAAGGTGTTTTTTGAAGTCAGATTGCCAATAGCAAATCCAACGGTTAAAAAAATAAAATTGATAAAAATAGGGACGGGTTTAATTGCAGAAATGATCCCGTCTTTTAAGGTTTAAAAAGATATTTTTAAAAGCTAAAAATAAAAAATGAATGGACATCGATTTTAAATTTGATACAAAACTAATTGAAATAAGCGAATTTAAAAAGTGTTTTTTAAAAAAGGCTCAATTGATTTGAAAGTTGATAAAAATCAGTAGTTGATGAGTTTTAGCGCCGTACTTTTGCAGTGGAAATTCAAAACTAAAACATCTTAACTATTTGTTTTCAAAACACAATAACAATTATTTTTTTTAAACTAATTTTAAGGCATTATTTATAGGGGGTAATTGCGCATTTAGGGATGTTATAACACTTAAATATATTATTTTAACACATTGAAAAATAACACAATAAAATCAGTTTATTAAATTTTAAATAAAAATTAGGGTATCTGGTTTTTAAACTGTTTTTATATATAAATAAGACTTAAATTTACACACTACTAATTAATATAAAAAAAATGAAAAAAATCCTTGAGATTATAGCCTCTACAAGATTAACAGCTATTTTATTTCTCGTTTTTGCGAGTGCTATGGCGGCAGCCACATTTATAGAAAATGATTATGGCACACCAACAGCAATGGCGGTAGTTTATAAAGCTTGGTGGTTTGAAGCCATTATGTTGATTTTTGTAATCAATTTTATTTACAACATTCCTAAATACCGGTTACTACGAAAAGAAAAGATATGGGTTTTGATGTTTCACCTATCGTTTATTTTTATAATCATTGGCGCAGGCATAACAAGATATATCAGTTTTGAGGGAATGATGCCTATAAAAGAAGGCGAATCGTCAAATTTAATGCTATCAGATAAAATTTATTTAGAAGTTCAAATTGACGATAACAAAGAACAAAAGTCTCCGATTTATAAACCGATGCTTTTATCTAAAATAGGAAGTAATGATTTTGAAATTAAGTCCGATTTTAAAGGAATTCCCATAAAAATTGCCTATGTAAATTATGTGGCAAATGCAAGTCAAATAATTGAACCCTCACAAACGGGCGATTATTATTTACATTTGGTAGAATCGGGTAGTGGCGCACGTCAAGACCATTTTATTAAAAATGGCGAGCTAATTAATGTAAATGGCGGTGCAATTTCTTTTAATCAGTTTACCGAAGGCGCTATTAATTTTACTACTCAAGCCGACGGTTCACTTAAAATTTCGACTCCTTTAGATGGCGATTTTATGCGCATGGCAGATAAGTTTATGGGCAAAATTGTAAAAGATAGCCTTCAAGATTTTCAGTTGCGCTCGCTCTACACCTTTGGTGAATTGCGATTTGTGGTTCCAGAGCCACCTTTAAAAGGAATTGCAAAAGAGGTGAGTGGTAATAAAAATCAGTTTCCTCAAGATTTGCTCGAATTAGCCGTAACCGTTAATGATAAAACACAAAATATTAAACTTCGCGGTGGCAAATATTATTTAGAAAGTCCAAAAGTAGTAAGCCTTGGAGGCTTAAACATTCGATTAAACTATGGCGCAAAACAAATTGAAGTGCCTTTTTCAATAAAACTAAGAGATTTTCAATTAGATCGTTACCCTGGTTCTATGAGTCCAAAATCTTATGCTAGTGAAGTTACGGTAATTGATAAAGACAAAATATTTGATTTTAGAATATATATGAATCACATTTTGAACTATAAAGGTTATAAATTTTTTCAAGCATCTTATGACATCACTTCAAATTATGAAGAAACTAGACTTTCGGTAAACCACGATTTTTGGGGAACAACCGTAACCTATATTGGGTATTCTTTTTTATACTTTGGCTTAATTAGTATTTTCTTTGCCAAAAAAACACGCTTTGCCTCATTAAAAGAAAATTTATCAAAATTAAAAAACAAAAAATTAACAGTAATTGTTGCCCTTTTAATAGGATTAAATGGCTTTAGCCAAATGGAAATGCCGAGCGCAACAACCTTAGATTCTGTTATAAAAGCTTCGTCTGTTGATGCAATTCAAGCCGAAAAATTTGGTCGTTTGGTTGTTCAAGATGCGGGCGGAAGAATGTTGCCGGTGAACACTTTTGCATCGGAATTGATGCGCAAAGTTAGCAAACATGAAAACTATGCAGATTTAAATCCCGATCAGGTGATGGTATCAATGATAACCAATCCGGGAGCATGGTATTATGTGCCATTTATTTATATTAAACCCGATAACACTAAGTTAAGAGATATTATAAACATTCCAAAAGATCAAAAATTTGCACGATTTGTAGATTTCTTTGACCAAAATGACAAATACAAAATCTTACCTTATGTAGAAGATGCTGCAAAACAAAAAGTTAAGAGCAAATTTGAACAAAGTGTAATTGAGGTAGATCAACGTATTAATTTATTATATAATGTCATCAATGGGTCTATTTTTAAATTTTTTCCCTTGCCAAATGATGAAAATAATAAATGGTTTTCGTTTACCGAAATAGCAACCGCTGGTTTTAAAGGTCAGGATTCTCTGTTTATAGCTAGTGCCATTCCATTTTATGCACAAGAACTCAACAAAGCAAAAAGTACTAATCAGTATTCAAATGTCGATTTACTTTTAAAGAGCATTACTAAATTTCAACAAAAATACGGTAGCAAAGTGATGCCATCTGAACGCAAAATCAGTATGGAATTATTTTACAATAAATATGATATTTTTAAAGGATTGTTCTGGAAATATATGTTGGCAGGCACTTTAATGTTTTTATTTGTGATTTTCCAAATCTTTAAAGATGGCAGAGTTGTTAAAATGCTGATTAAACTTAGCGCTTTAAGTGTTTTGTTATTGTTTTTATATCACACCTTAGGATTAATTGTAAGATGGTATATTAGCGGTCACGCTCCTTGGAGTAATGCTTATGAATCAATGATTTATGTGGCTTGGGCAACAATGTTATTCGGACTTATTTTTGGACGAAAATCTACCTTAACCATCGCTGCAACAGCATTTGTTACTTCAATGATTTTGATGATTGCCCATTGGAATTGGATGGATCCATCTATAGGTAACCTCGTGCCCGTTTTAGACTCTTATTGGCTCATGATTCACGTTGCCATTATTGTTGCGAGCTATGGACCCTTTACCCTAGGGCTAATTTTAGGATTTATCTCATTGTTATTATTTGCAGTTGTAAATAAAAACAATAAAACCAAAATCGATAAAATCATTAAAGAACTAACCATTATCAACGAAATGTCGCTAACAGTTGGTTTAGTGATGATTACCATTGGAAACTTTTTAGGCGGAATGTGGGCAAATGAGAGCTGGGGTCGCTATTGGGGCTGGGATCCAAAAGAAGTTTGGGCATTAATCAGCATTATGATTTACGCCTTTGTACTTCATGCGCGTTTAGTTCCCGGTTTAAGAGGCAGATTAGCCTTTAACATTTTATCGGTGTTTGCTTTCACCTCTATATTAATGACCTATTTAGGTGTAAACCATTTATTATCAGGGTTACATTCTTATGCCGCAGGCGAATCAGCACCCATTCCAATGAGCATTTATTATTCACTATCGGTGGCAACCATTGTGAGTATATTGGCGGCTTATAAATATAAAAAATACTTTAAAAATCAAGATTAAAGATGTTTAATAAATACATAAAATTAGTTATTACTACCGTCATTATTGTTTGGGCGGTTATGCAATTTGCAGCCGCGCATATTATGAATGGTATTTCGTTGGTATTGCTTTCGGGAATATTTATTTTTTTCTATTTTAAGAATGAAATACTGCTTTTAGCTTTTTTAAGATTGCGCAAACAAGATTTTGCCGGTGCAGGCAAATGGCTTGCAAGAATTAAAAACCCAAAAAGCGCCTTGATTAAAACCCAAGAAGGTTATTATTACTTTTTACAAGGATTAATGCTGTCGCAAACCAATATTTCGCAAGCCGAAAAATTGTTTAAAAAAGCCTTAACCATCGGGTTATCAATGAACCATGATAAAGCGATGGCAAAATTGCAATTGGCAGGCATCGCTATGACCAAACGCCGAAAACGTGAAGCGACTTTATTGCTTGCCGAAGCCAAAAAATTAGACAAACACAATATGATGGCAGAGCAAGTAAAACTACTAAAACAACAATTAAAAAAGATTTAATAAAGTTAAATTTAATGCATAAAAAAGCCCTCGATTATCAAATAATCGAGGGCTTTTTATGTGGTGATGCTTAAATATTATTTGCTAAACTTAGCATATTTTGTTTTGAACTTGTCAATTCTACCGGCGGTGTCAACTAATTTAGTTTTGCCTGTAAAATAAGGATGAGAAGTTCTTGAAATTTCTAATTTGATTAATGGATAAGAAGTGCCTTCAAAATCAATAGTTTCATTTGATTTTGCGGTTGAACGGTTTAAAAAAACATCGCCATTTGACATGTCTTTAAATGCTACCACTCTATAATTTTCTGGATGTATTCCTTTTCTCATTTTAAATAATTTATATTATTATTAAAGTACAATTTGTTATGATTGTAATTCAAAATCTGTTACTTTCGTTTGTCAATCAATTATAGCTAGGCTATTTTTGAGTGTGCAAATTTAACGATATTTTTCTATTTTCAAACAATTAAAATACTTATTTTGCATTAAATTTAAATTAGTGTTTTTCAATATGAAAAAATTACCATTTTTTGTTGCCTTTATTATTTTGTTTTCCCTGGGTTCTTGTGGCGATAAGTACCGTTTAAAATTAAATACACCCGATAAAATAACTGTCAATACACCCTTAAACATCAGTGTAACCGAAAAAAATAAACTTCCAATTGATTCTGTCGCTTATTTTATTGATGGCATTAGGTTTAGCAATGTTGAAGCAATTGATATTTCAACTCAAAAACTAGGTAAACACGCCATTAAAGCACGGGTTTTTTACCATACCAAACAAAAAGAATTAACCAATACCATTTATTTTTTGGCAAGCGTTACACCCACAATCTATGGTTATAAAATAGTGAACACCTATCCTCACGATGCATCGGCTTTTACACAAGGGCTGGAATATTATAATGGATTTTTATATGAAAGCACTGGTCAATATGGCAAGTCTAGCATTAGAAAAGTGGATTTAAAAACAGGTAAGGTTTTGCAAAATAAAGATTTAGATAAACAATATTTTGGAGAAGGACTCACTATTTTTGACTCAAAACTTTTCAATTTATCTTGGAAAAAGAAAATAGGCTTTATTTTTAATTTAAATGACTTTTCGTTGATAAAAACCTTCCCTTATGGTCAAAGCCTTGAAGGTTGGGGGCTTACTCATAATGAAAGTGAATTGGTAAAATCGGATGGAACAGAACGAATTTGGTTTTTAGACCCAAAAACACAAAGTGAAACCCATTTCATTGAAGCTTATACCAATACCCGAAAAGTTGAAGAGTTAAATGAACTTGAATATATCAATGGAAAAATTTATGCCAATGTTTGGCAAAAAAACACCATTCTTATCATCAACCCATCCAACGGAACGATTGAAGGAATTATTGATTTTGAAGGTTTAGATAAGTTGGTGAAAAAAGTTGATGATGGCTCTGTTTTAAACGGCATTGCTTATGATAAAAACGCTAAACGAATTTTTGTTACCGGAAAAAATTGGGATAAATTATTTGAAATTGAAATTTTTATAAAAAAATAACGTTGTTAATTCTACTAATCAGCTTTTTATGAATTGTTTAAAACGTCGCTTTATCTTTAGTCTTAGCTTATTATTTGTATTTTTTTATACTGCTTGTCGAAAGGATTTTAGTACGGTTTTAAGTTCTGGCAAGCTCACTTTTTCTAAAGACACCATATTTTTAGACACTATTTTTACTAATATTGGTTCAAGCACGCGCCAATTTAAGGTTTATAATAAAAGCAATCAAGCCATTACCATTTCTAAAATTGCTTTAGAGCGCGGCGCAACCTCATTTTACAGATTAAATATTGATGGTGTTGCTGGTCAAGATTTTCAAAATATTGACATCTTGGCACATGATAGCATTTTTGTTTTTGTAGAAGCTACCATCGATTTTAATGCGGTTACAAATCCTCTTTATACCGACAAAATTTTATTTGATTCGGGAAACAATGCACAAGCGGTCAATTTGGTAACGTTGGTTCAAGATGCCCATTTTTTATTTCCTTCGCGTGATGCCAATGGTATTAAAGAAACCATCACACTTGGAATTGACGAAAAGGGCGCGCCTATTCAAGTTAACGGTTTTTTTCTTAACGGAAATACAACTTTTACAGATGATAAACCTTATGTTATTTATGGATATCTCGGTGTTCCAGAAAATGCGACTTTAACAATAAATCAAGGCGTTCAACTTCATTTTCATGAAAATTCCGGCATCATTGTCAGCAAAAATGCGAGTTTAAAAGTCACTGGAAGTCTTAATAATAAAGTTGTTTTTCAAAGTGATCGGCTAGAGCCTTCCTTCAAAAAAACCGCTGGTCAGTGGGGAACAATTTGGCTGAGAGCCGGAAGTAAAGATAACGACATAACTAACGCCCAAATTAAAAATAGCATCATTGGCATTTTAGTTGATTCAATTAGTGGCAATACGTCTCCGACTTTAACAATTAAAAATACCGAAATTTACAACACAACTAATTTTGGAATCTTAGGGCGCGAAACCAATATTGAAGGTGAAAATGTGGTCATTGCTAATAATGGTCAATCATCATTGGCTTGCACCATTGGAGGAACTTATAAATTTACCCATTGTACGTTTGCCAATTTTTATACGAGTGGTTTTAGACAATTTCCAACCTTACTTATCAATAATTTTTTTAGTTTTAGGGAGGCTAATGGTGCTGAAACGTTCCAAACTAGAGATTTAAACCAAGCGCTATTTATCAATTGTATGATCGATGGCAATCAAAATATTGAAATGGTTTTAGATAAAAAGGATGGCAGCGCGTTCAATTATCAATTTGAAAGCAATTTGATAAAATTTAATGACCTTAATAAAACATTCATTTCAAACCCCTTATACGATTTTAATAATACTACATTTTTTAATCAAAATATCCTTAATGGCGAGGCTAAATTTAAGGACGTGGTTACCAATCAATTAATTATTGGCAAGGATGCCGATGTTATTAATAAAGCTAATGCCAACGGAGCGTTACAGGTTCCTTTTGATATTTTGGGAATAGACAGAACTCAAAATCCTGATATTGGGGCTTATCAACATTCTAATGATTTTTAGATTGCGCTAATATCCAGTTAAGAATTTTATTCAACAATTACCTTTTTGTAGCTCATTGAACCAAGATTGCTCGTTAAACGGATAAAATAAACACCTTTTACTACATTTTTTAAATTTAAGGAACTAATTGAAGTTGTTGAACTATTCGACATTAAAACACGTTTACCTAAAATATCAAACAATTCAGCTTTTAAAATTTTTTGATTCGCATTGTTTTTAATGTTTAGGTTAGTGTTTACGGGATTTGGGTATATAAATGTTTGATTTGAAAATGTTACATCTTCAATGCTAAGAACGCTGTTATTCCAAAAAGGCAAGCCATTTTCAGCACCATTACCATGATAAAAATAAGGGCCTGTAGTTGCAATAAAATTACCGGTAGTCCAAATACCTTTTGCATTAGCGACCGATTCTCTTCCGTTACCACTTGAACCCCATTGTAAAAAATCTAACATTGAAGTTGTAGATGTAAAATTTGAATCTTGATATAAACCTAAATCAGAATTTGTTACATCTAGTGAAGCATTACTTAAAGTTACATCACTACCGGCTTGCAAAATAAGAGTGCCTGAATTTAACGTAAGCTGGTTTAATGCTTTGTATTGAAATTTTTTACAAATTTGATAATTTGAAACATCAATCATAGTATTACCAAAATTATGAATGGTTATGATATCGGTTACAGGATCAACTTTTGTAAAGCGAATTTGGCTAATTATGGTTAAATGAAAAGATAAAAAAAAGAAGCATGAGAGGGTTACAATGTAGTTTTTTTTCATAATAACTTCAATTTATATTGGTGGGATGGTCGGAATATATTTTATAACCTTACAATTTGATCCGTATTATTTATCTAAACTTACTATTTGTATCTAGTTTAAAAAAAAAGAGACCTTTTTTTGAGGTCTCTTTCAATTTAACTTACTAAAATTTACTAATCATCTTACAATCAATTTTTTTGTTCCAACTTTAGAATCTGTTTGAATTCTCACAAAGTAGATTCCTGCTGTTAAATTACTAATATCTAAAGTGTTATTAGATTGATTTATCGATTTTTGCAATAGGGTTTTTCCTAAATAGTCAAAAATACGCACCTTTGCTTGATTGGCATCAGACGGTAATTGCAAAGTTACTTGTCCGTCGCTAGGGTTTGGAAACATACTAAAATTTAATAATTGTGCTTCGTTAATGCCTAAAACGCCTCCTACATGATAGGTAGCTAATTTCATTTCGGTTCCAATCGTTGTAGTGCCACCACTAACATTTTCTACTCCCGTAACACCTGCTATATAAAAAGTAACATCACCAACATCGGTAGCAGGGGCAGTCCAATTAAAAGTCCAATTTGTAATGTGTTCGTGTCCTACAAATGTATGTGTAAGGTATTTACCAAGAAAGTCTGTCCAAGTGTTGGCATCTGTTGAGGTAAATACACCAACTTTTGAAGCTAAGGCATTTTCGGCTGTTATTTGAAATCCGAATTCTGTTGCGCCACTCGAAGCTGTTGGTGTAATGGTTATTTGATAAGTTGTACCTTTTACGTAGCCACCTTGAGGGATATTAGTGGTAACATTTAAAGATAAATCATAAGTTGTAACCAAATCAGCTCCTACATGACAGGCGGTACAGGTTCTGCCCATATCACCTGGAGATCCGGTAACGCCGATAAAGGAAGCGCCGTTGCCATTAGATAATAATAGAAATGCCATAAAAGGTGCTGCAAATAAGCTGAGATAAAAGGGGATGTGTTTTTTCATGGTTTTTGATTTTTAAGGGTTTTTCTTTTAGTTTTGTTAATAGGACAGCAAGGTATTAAACAATAAAAAAAAATACATTAGTAAAAACTAGTAATTTTAAATCACCTCAATTTTACTTAAATAGAACAATCAAATATAAAAATAAATTAAATAGTTACTTTAAAATTCATATTAAAAGCAATTTATCAAGGGAATTATTGATTTAATTTAGAATAATTATTAAAAAAACAATCTGTTTTTAGGTTAAAATAAAACAAGCTCTAGATGTCGAGAGCTTGTTTAAATATTAGCTGATTGATTATCTAAGGATTAATTTTTTAGTACCGACTTTTGTATCGGTTTCAATTCTAACAAAATAAATTCCGGAATTTAAATTTGAAACATCAATTGTGTTGTTTAAAGAACTAACAGATTTTTGCATCAGTAATTTACCTAAATAATCAAAAACACTCACTTTTGCTTGGTTGGTATCGGTAGGCAATTGCAAAGTTACTTGACCATTACTAGGATTTGGAAACATACTAAAACCCAACAATTTAGATTGATTGATGCCTAAAACACCTCCAATTAAATAAGTTGCCGTTGCCATTTGTGAGTTGGTAGTTGTAGTGCCTGTGCCATTAGGGTTTCCGGCTATTGTTGCTGCATAAAATGTAATGATACCATTATCGGTTAGTGGTGCGGTCCAATTAAAACTCCAAGAAATTTCATCATCACCTGCTTTTGTATGAGTAACGTAGTGATTAAAAGATTGTACTTGTGTGTGAACGGCATCTGTAACGGCAAAAGTACCCGCTTTTGAAGCCACCGAATTTTCGGCGGTAATTTGAAAACCATGCTCTGAAGCACCGGTTGAAGTTTGATTAACGGTAATGGCATAAGTTTGTCCTAAGGCGTAACCATTTGTTGGCGTAGGTGTGATTATAATTTCTAAACCCGTATTGTAATTCCCTGAATTTGCATGACACATCAAGCAATCACCCGATGCACCACTAGGGGCGCCCGCCACATCTCCCGGCGAACCTGTTGCACCACCACTAGTTGCACCGCCACTTTGAGCCATAAATGCTATTGCTATAAGTGGTATTGAAAGTAAAATTAGATAATATTTTAAAGTTGTTTTCATAATACATAGATTTTAAGGGATTAAAATACTTGTTTATAATACATTGTAAAATTAGTGTCATAAATTTAATTTGTCATTAGTAAAATCTGGTATTTTTTAAAATTTGATGTCATCTTAGGAATCTTTTTTAAAGAAAAAAATGATTAAAAATAAAATTGTAAAGCATTTAATAACAATTAGTTGTGAATTTTTTTTAAAAAATAAAAACACCAAAAAAATAATTACTGTTAAAGTTTTAAAAATGGACTAAAATATTTAATTAATTAAAACGTATAGAAGTTTCCATTTACTATTAAAATTCAGCCATTTAATTTAGAATAAGTAACTTAAGTAGGCGTGCTAATTTGATTTATAGGAACTTTATTTTATGTTTAATAGTTGGTGTATTGATATTGATATTTAATAGATTAAAATGACAAATCATTTAATAAAATAGTGTACTAAAAATCTTGAGATTGACAAAAAATATCAAAATATATTGTATTTTTATAGGGTTAAAATGTTTTAAAAATTGACGCCTTATAAACATATTGTAATTACGGGAACCAGCAGTGGCATTGGCTTTGAAATGGCAAAGCAATTGGCACAAGCAGGGCATAAAGTATTGGCAGTTTCTAGAAATATAGAACCACTTACAAATTTTAATCATAAAAATATTACCGTGCTTTCGGTAGATATTACCGAAAAGCCTCAATTAAAAAAAATTAAAAACTTTGTTAAACAACATTGGGATAAGGTAGATATTTTAATCAATAATGCGGGTTATTTGGTTAACAAGCCTTTTTTTAAACTAGATACTCAAGATTTTATAGATGTTTATAAAGTCAATGTTTTCGGTATGGCACAGCTTATTCAATTGCTCATGCCTTATTTTAAAAAGGGAAGTCATGTGGTTAATATTTCAAGTATGGGCGGTTTGCGAGGTAGTTTAAAATTTCCAGGTTTAGCAGCTTATAGCTCCTCTAAAGGCGCTGTTAATACACTGACCGAGCTTTTGGCCGAAGAGTATAAAGACACGCAAATTTCATTTAATGCCTTGGCACTTGGTGCAGTACAAACCGAAATGTTGAATAAAGCTTTTCCTGATTATAAAGCGCAGACTTCTGCTAAAGATATGGCGGCTTATATTGTTAATTTTGCACTCACCGGACAAAAATATTTCAACGGAAAAATAATTGAAGTTTCAACAACAACGCCTTAATTAACAACTGTTTGATTTTAAAAGTAAAAAAATATTTGCCACTGGCTTCACACGATTTGGTGTCAGATTTTATGACTCAAAATGCCTTTGAGTTGCACATAAAAAATATTAGAAAAACAAAGCATGGCGATTTTAGAACCGCATCTAATGGCATTTATAAAATAAGCATTAACAAAGACTTTAATCAATATCGGTTTTTAATTACGCTCATTCACGAAATGGCGCATTTAATGACCTTTAAAAAATTTGGACGGGTCAAACCACACGGCACTACTTGGAAACAAACCTTTAAACATTTGATGTTGCCCTATTTAAATGATGAAATTTTCCCTTCGGATGTGTTATCACCACTGGCAAACTATATCATCAATGCCAAAGCACGAACCGATGCCGATTTAAAATTATCTTTGGCTTTACGCCGATATGATGAAGTTACCGATAAGAAACTTATCTTTGAACTAGATTTAGGAACTTTATTTCAACACCAAAATAGGGTTTTTAAAAGAGGTGAGAAGCGAAAAACACGTTATGTATGTACAGAAGTTCAAACCAAACGAACCTATCTTTTTCAACAAAACGCTGAGGTTTTTTTAATTGTTTAAAAATTCAATTCATGAAAAATAAAAATTATTATGCCGTTATTATGGCAGGTGGCATCGGCTCGAGGTTTTGGCCTATGAGCACCGAAGAATATCCAAAACAATTTCACGATATGCTCGGTGTAGGCAGCTCTTTGCTACAAAAAACATTTGCCAGATTTCACAATTTAATTCCATCAGAAAATATCTTTATTTCTACCAATACACGCTATAAATCACTTGTAAAACAACAACTTAAAAAAATAACCGATCAGCAACTATTGCTAGAACCGGCTATGCGCAATACCGCGCCTTGCATTTTATATGCGGCTTTAAAAATTTACCATCAAAATCCTGATGCCATAATGATTATTGCCCCTTCCGATCATTGGATTGATGATGAAACAAGATTTATTAATAATGTTGAAGCCTGCTTTAAGGCTTGTCAAGAAGCGCCAATTTTAATGACCATGGGAATTTTACCGAATTCGCCAAATACGGGTTATGGCTATATACAATTTGAAAACTCGACTAATGCCATTAAAAAAGTTAAAAATTTTACTGAAAAACCCGATTTAGAAATGGCCAAAATTTTTATTAAAAGTGGTGATTATTTGTGGAATGCCGGTATTTTTATTTGGAGTGCCAAGGCGATTATTGAGGCATTCTCAAATTTATTACCCGAATTGCATGCCCTTTTTTATAAGGGAATGGCTTGTTACAATACCGATAAGGAAGCAGATTTTATCACCTCAAATTATCAAAAGGCGCAAAATATCTCAATAGATTATGGCATCATGGAATCTTCAAAAAATGTTTTCGTTTTGCCGGTAGATTTTGGTTGGAATGATTTGGGAACATGGAATTCTCTTTATCAAAAATTGCCGAAACAAGCACAAGAAAATGCGGTTATAAATGCCAAAACCATTTTTAGAGAAGCCTCAGGTAATTTAGTGCGAACTACCAAAAATAAATTAGTGGTTATACAGGGTTTAAATGATTTCATTGTTGTTGAAAAGGAGGGCGTTTTGTTGATTTGTCCGCGTTCTAAAGAGCAAGATATTAAGCAAATAGTAGCCCAGGTCAAACAAAATAAACTTGAGTAAAGCTTTTAAAGATAGGCTTTTCTTACTTTTTTTAGCAATTCAGATGAGTACACAAAATCTGTTACCACCTCATTGTCTGTTTTTAAAATTTCTTTGTTATCGCCTTCCCAAGCTTTAACGCCATCTTTTAAAAATACAATTTTTTCGCCAATTTCCATTACCGAATTCATATCGTGCGAGTTAATTACCGTGGTAATGTTGAATTCCTGAGTGATTTCGTGTATTAGATTATCAATGACAATGGCTGTTTTTGGGTCAAGGCCCGAATTGGGTTCATCACAAAATAAATATTTAGGATTCATCACAATGGCGCGTGCTAAAGCAACTCTTTTTTGCATCCCACCTGAGAGTTCTGCAGGAAATTTGCGGTTGGTGTTTTCAAGATTTACCCGCTTTAATACCGTATTTACGCGTTCTAATTTATCTGAAAACGACTTTTTTGTAAACATATTTAAGGGAAACATGATGTTGTTTTCAACACTTAAAGAATCAAACAAAGCGCCGCCTTGAAAAAGCATGCCGATTTCTTTTCTCAAATGACGTTTTTCCTTCAAAACCATTTCGTTATATGAGCGATTATCATAACAAATGTCGCCACTATCGGGCGTAAAAAGCCCCAACATACATTTTAATAGTACGGTTTTTCCCGAACCACTTTGTCCGATAATTAAATTGGTTTTACCCGTTTCAAAAATTGTTGAAATATCCTTTAAAACAGGAGTGCCATTAAAAGATTTACATAAATTTTTAACTGCTATCATTTTCCTAAAAGCATTTGTGTTAAAAAATAATTTAAGACAATAATCACAATACTTGTCCACACCACGGCTTTGGTGCTTGAACGTCCAACTTCAACCGCCCCACCTTTTACATAATAACCATGATAAGATGGAATGGTGGCAATCACAAAAGCAAATACCGAAGTTTTAATCAACGAATAAGTAACGTGAAAAGGATCAAAGTCATAACGCAAACCATTTATATAATCGGATGATAATACTAAATCTGTGATGTTTCCGGCAATCCAACCACCAAAAATTCCTAAAAAGATGCTGATGATAATTAAAAAAGGATAGAAAAAAACGGCGGCAATAATTTTAGGGAGCACTAAGTAATTTAGAGAGTTTACGCCCATCACTTCTAGGGCGTCAATTTGTTCGGTAACGCGCATCGTACCAATGCTCGATGAAATAAAAGAGCCTACTTTTCCAGCTAAAATGATTGATAAAAGCGTAGGTGAAAATTCTAAAATCAATGATTCTCTTGAAGCAAATCCGATAAGGTACTTAGGAATTAAGGGGTTTTCAAGATTTAAAGCAGTTTGTATTACCACAACACCTCCAACAAAAAAGGAGATAAAAGCAACAATGCCAATCGAACTAATTCCCATATCTTGAATTTCTCTAAACAATGAATCTTTAAAAACAGACCATTTGTCAGGTTTCCTCAAAACCTGCTTTAGCATAGAAAAATACTTCCCTAAATGTTCAATGTAGTTCATTTCTTCGATATATTAGGCTAAAATATTAAAAATATAAGCAACATTAAAATAAATAGCATTAAAATAAAATACGTTAAGTTTAAAACTTCTATTTTTGGTAAAATTTTATCGTGCTATGAAACTATTAAAATTAGTTGCAATTTGTTTTTTATTTAACTTCAGCTTAAATGCTCAAAATAACGCACCATCTAAACCTAAATTGGTAGTTGGAATTGTAGTTGATCAAATGCGTTATGATTATTTAAAACGTTTTGATAACAAGTTTGGAAACCAAGGATTTAAGAGGCTTTTAAACGAAGGTTATGCCCTAAACAATACTCATTTTAATTATATTCCAACCTATACTGCAGTGGGTCACACCTCAATTTATACAGGAACAACCCCTTTTTATCACGGCGTTATTAGCAATGATTGGTATGATAAATATTTAAAAAAATCAATTTACTGTGTTGATGATGAGCGATATGAAACGGTAGGGGCATTACAAGGCGGTAAAAAATCACCGTTTAGAATGCTTACAACAACCGTTACCGATCAGTTGCATTTAGCACAAAATAGGCATGGCAAAACCATTGGTATTAGTATCAAAGATCGCTCTGCTATTTTACCTGTAGGGCACACCGCCAATGCGGCCTATTGGTTTGAAGGAAAGGAATATGGCTATTTTATTACGAGTACCTTTTATATGAAAGCATTGCCAAAGTGGGTAAACGATTTTAACCAATCGGGCGTTGCTAAAAAATATTTAGAAACACCTTGGGAAACAAAATATCCTATAAATACCTACACCGAAAGTATTGCCGATGACAATATTTTTGAAGGTATGTTTAAAGGAGAAACCAGCCCAACGTTTCCACATAACATTCCAAAATTACAGGAAACTAATGGTGGGTATGATATTTTAAAAGCAACACCTCAAGGAAATGCCCTTGTTGAAGATTTTGCCGAAGTGGCTATTTTATCTGAAAATTTAGGAAAAAGCAACGATACCGATTTTTTAGCGCTCAGTTTTTCGAGTACTGATTATATTGGGCATCAATATGGTGTTGATTCAAAAGAGGTTGAAGATACTTACATCCGTTTAGATGCTGATATTGCCGATTTGTTAATGTTTTTAGATAAGCATGTAGGTAAAGGCAATTACACCGTATTTTTAACCGCCGATCACGCTGCAGTTCAAGTTCCTGCCTATTTAAGTTCTTTGAAAATTCCAGCGGGTTACCTAAACCCAAAACTCTTAGAAAGTAGAATCAACGAAATTACTAAAGCTTATTTTAACGCAACAGATTTATTTGAAAATGTTTCAAACTATCAGATTTTTTTGAATTACCAAAAAATTAAAGATTTGGGATTAAATATCATTAATGTAGAAAATGTTTTGGCAGATGAGTTAATAACTTATGATGGTGTTTATAAAACAATTACCGCTCATACCTTGCAAACTACCAGTTTTAATGGAGGGGTAATGCAATTATTGCAAAACGGTTATAATCAAAAATTTTCGGGAGATGTTTTGTTAATTCCTTTTCCGTTAACCATTGCCTATCCTCATACGGGCTCAACACACGGCTCTGGTTATAATGATGATACCCACGTGCCACTAATTTTTTATGGAGCAGGCATTAAAAAAGGTGTTTCAAATGCTTATTATCCCATTACAGCAATTGCGCCAACCATTTCAACTTTGTTAGGAATTGAGTTTCCTAGCGCCAGTTTTGGAATTGTTATTGACGAGGTTTTAAAAAAGTAGTTTATCATAAAAGCTAAGGGTTTTTATAAAACTTGTGTGCTTGCCGGTGCAGAATATATTTAAGATGACAGCATTTTTAGGTGCGGGCATATTTTAATTTTCTGTAAAAGCGAAAGCCTAATCCGAAAAGTAATAAAATAACTAAAGGCGCAATGACATTTAAAACTTGCCAAAATACACTCGTTTTAACGACCAGTTCTTTATCTAAAAAACTAATTTTTAATGTTTTAGAACGCAATGATAATAGTCCGGTATCGCCTAATAAAAAATTGACGCTGTTTAACAAAAAATCTTTATTGCCAAATTGCTCGCCTGTTAAAAAATTTTGGTTTAAATCGGTGGGACGATTTTGATAGATTTGGTTAGAACCAATGTCGCCATCGGCAATAATAATCATCGAATTTTGAGCACTTAAATCTTGATTGCCTTTCCAATTATAAGGTTTAACGCGACCGCTATAAGCCGAATTAAATTCGCCCGAAAGCAAAATTCCAAGAATTTGATTGCCATTAGTATAGGTATCTTTTTCAATTGCATTAAGTTCTTGCAAACTCACCAAACGGGGTGTTCCCACTTTTTTGCTCAAATTTGAACTTTGCAACAAAACTTGTTTCGAGATTTTGTTTTTTAAGGTGTCGATTGCCGTAGAAAATTTAAGCTGAACTGGCGCAATTTGATTGGTGATGGGATGATGATTATCACTAGTAATTAAAGGAAAATAGGGCCAATCAAAATTTTGATATTGTGGTTTACCATTGACTTCGCCCGAAGCTAAACGGATTTTAGCGGCATATAAATCAAGAACCAAATCGTAGCTGGGTCTAATGCCGTAACTAAACAATAAATCGGTTAAATTTAAGTCGTTAGGAAACGCTAAAAGTTCGCCTTCTTGCTCGGCTAAACTATCTAAATCGGCTTGCACTTGGTCTAAAAGCCAAAGTGTTTTTCCTTGATTCATAATGTATTGATCGAGGGTGTATTTTTCGGCCTCAGAAAACTTTTGGGATGGTTTTGCTATGATTAAGAGGTCAAAATTAACGAGTTCGATAAGTGTTTTTTGTGGCTGACTTGAAACGGAATCTAAGGTAAAAGGCGCTAAATTGTAATAACTACCAAGGCTTTTTAAAAAGCTGTATAAATGCAAATCGTCTAGTTCGCCATTGCCTTTTAAAACAGCAATATTGTATTTTTTTGCTTGACTTATTTTGGTAAAAGCATCGGTAAAACTATATTCTAATTTAGAGATGGCGTGGTTTATTTGTTCTGATTGCGAAAAACTTTGGCTTTCGGGCAATAGGTTAACTTTTTGGAGTTTGCCGTTGTAATTGATTTCAGCCCACGGAAATATTACTTTTTCGGAGATTTCACCTTTGTCTTGAATGGTTAATCGGCTGGGTTGAAATCCTTTTTTTATCAAATCCTGTCCTAAATCTTTATCCGTTAAGGGATTGATAAACCGATAGATAATATTTTTATTTAACAGTGAATATTCTTGAAGAATTTGTTCAGTTTCAGTTTGCAAACGTTTAAAATCTAAGGGAAAATCACCTTCTAAATAGATATTAATGGCCAATGGTTTATCAATTTTATCTAAAACGTCTTTAGTTGTTTTTGAAAAACTGTAACGTTGGTCTTGGGTTAAGTCAAAGCGTTTGTATAACTGATAACTAACAAGGTTTAGTAGGATAAAAAAGGCGAGAATTTTGGCGATATATTTGCTCATTTTTTTCAATGGGTATCAACAATTTTATGGGTAATTGCTATAAAAATGAGGCTGATGCTGGCAAAATAAATTAAATCACGAGTGTCTATAACACCTCTGGCAATACTTGAATAATGATTTTTCATCCCCATAAGGTCAAGGTGAAATCCGTTAAAAAGAGGCAAATTTGCCAAGGCATCAAAACCAAAATAGAACAGCACACAAATTAAAATGGCAATTAAAAAAGCTACAATTTGATTTTGGCTAACAGCCGAAGCAAAAAGGCCAATTGCGGTGTAACTGCTGGCTATAAAAATAAGCCCCAAATAGGCGCCAATGATAGGGCCAAGGTCAATATTACCAGTGGGATTTGCCAATTTATTGATACTATAAACATATAAAATACTCGGTAAAATTGCCAAAATAATGAGCAACAAAGCACCAAAATATTTTCCCAAAACTAAGTGTGCTGTTGTGAGTGGTTTGGTTTTTAATAGTTCATAAGTGCCTAAACTTTTTTCATCTACAAAACTGCGCATGGTAATGGCAGGAATTAAGAAAAAAAATAGCCACGGACTCAAGGTAAAAAACGGATTTAAATCGGCAAAGCCGGAATCTAGAATATTAAATTCTGATTTAAAAACCCACATTAACAAGCCATTTGCAACCAAAAATAATCCGATAACCAAATAACCAACTGGAGATGAAAAAAATGCTGCCAGTTCTTTTTTAATAAGACTTATCATCAGTAAGGGTTTAATTAGTTTAAGCTCGCCACTTTATCAACGCTCCAAGCCTCGGGTTTATTATTAAAAAGCAGTTTTGTTTGCGACCAAACTTGAACAAATAGTTCAGAATTTCGATAATTTTTTAGCGCCTGCTCACCTTCCCAAAAGCTATAAGTAAAAAATATATTTGGGTTATTTTTGTCTTGATATAATTCTAAAAATTGACATCCCGCAAAGGCTCTTATTTTTGTTTTATGGCTGTTAAAAATCTCTATAAAGTCAACAATTTTATCGGATTTAAAATCCATTTTTACAATTCTTATAAGCATTAATCAATAAAAGTTTAAAATGATGTTGTCGCGATATTTTAAGCCAAGCAAGCTTGAAGCACCTCCAACAGAATTCAAATTGCTTCGATAAGTAGCAATTTCTAAAAAGCCGGCTGAATTAAAAAGCGCTAATTTTTCGCCGTCGTCATTGCGATTTGCTTTAGGAATATTAAAGTTAACAAAGTCGCTATAGCAATTATGAATTTTTGTGAATGTATAATTTCTGGCTTTGATTTCAAAAGGCCTATTGTGTGAAATGTCATTAAATAGCGCCTTGGTAATATTAGTTATTAAGTTGCCGTAATGATCAACATAAATGACATTTCCTTTTATTTCGGTTTGTTCTTTATTGACAATTGGGCTTAGTTCTACATTTATTTTAAAGTCGGTGATTGGTTCGCCAATTAAATTTAATTTGCCACCTCTGGCAATATGGCACGCTACTTTAACAAAAATATCCAAAACTGGAAAACTAGAAGAAAATGCATTGTGAATAGTTATTTCCACAATTTCTTCGGGTTTTATTTTTGAGGCAATCATAGCAATCACACCATTATCAGCACAGATAAAGTAATGTTTGTCGAGCAAAAGAGCGATGTGTTTATTTTCGACATTAAATTCAGAATCTACACCAATAATATGAATGGTGCCATCGGGAAAACTCTTGTATGAATTGTTTAAAACATAAGCAGTTTCGGCAATATTAAAAGCGTCTATTTCGTGCGAAATATCAACAACTACAGCGGTGTTTAACTCAGAGTAAATAGCCCCTTTTACAGCACCAACAAAGTGATCTTTAGTTCCAAAATCGGTGGTAAGCGTAATAATTGGCATTTTTTAAAGACGAATTAAAAATAAAATACTCAAAATAAAAGACTTAATTAGTAGTTTAGGTATAATTTATTAAACACCAACTCGGTTTTTATTTTTAAAAAATTTTAAGCAAATTTAGTTAAATTAAGTGTATAAAAAAGTACTTTTGGACTTAGAATTTTAAAATGTAAATCTGTTGAATGAAAGGGTATTAATTTTAGAAAATATCAATGTTTTTGAGTTTTTAGGAACACATAACCAAAATATTATCCATATAAAAAGCCTATTTCCAAAATTAAAAATTGTTTCTCGTGGCAATGAAATTAAGGCTTATGGCGATTTAGATGTATTGGATGTTTTTGAAAAACGCTTTGATGCATTAATAAATTATTTTAATACCTATAACAAATTAGACGAAAATATTATTGAGCGCATTGTGCTTGACGAAACAATTAATAAAGACCTAACTAATGAGGTTCTAGTTCACGGAGTTTCTGGAAAATTGATTAAAGCCCAAACTCAAAACCAACGATTGTTGGTTACGGCATCCGAAAATCACGACATGGTTTTTGCTGTTGGCCCGGCAGGAACAGGAAAAACCTATACCGCTGTGGCACTTGCCGTTAGAGCCTTAAAAAACAAAGAAGTAAAACGCATTATTTTAACGCGTCCTGCCGTTGAAGCTGGCGAAAATCTCGGTTTTTTGCCAGGCGATTTAAAAGACAAACTCGATCCGTATATGCAACCGCTCTACGATGCTTTGCGCGATATGATTCCCTTTGAACGCCTAACAGAATATGTTGAACGCGGCATCATTCAAATTGCCCCTTTGGCTTTTATGCGCGGTCGAACTTTAGACCACGCCTTTGTGATTTTAGACGAAGCCCAAAATGCCACCCACCCACAAATGAAAATGTTTTTGACCCGAATGGGCAAAAGTGCAAAGTTTATCATCACCGGCGACCCTAGCCAAATTGACTTACCACCGCGTCAAGATTCAGGTTTAATAGAAGCGCTCTTGGCATTAAAAATGGTAAAAGGCATTGCTATAATTCACCTCGATGAAAAAGATGTGATTAGACACCATTTGGTAAGAAAAATAATTGAAGCTTATAAAGAAATAACACCTAAATAAAACCTCATAATCATGATGCAAACCATTAATGAAACTAGCTTTAAGTTTCCAAACCAAAAATCAGTTTACAAAGGTAAAGTCCGCGAAGTTTATAATATTGACAATCGCTATTTGGTGATGATTGCTTCCGATAGATTGTCGGCTTTTGATGTGGTAATGCCAAGACAAATTCCTTATAAAGGTCAGATATTGAACCAAATTGCGCAAAAAATGATGGAACAAACCAAAGATCTTGTTCCAAATTGGTTGATTGCCATTCCCGATCCCAATGTAGCCATTGGCCATTTGTGCGAGCCATTTAAAGTTGAAATGGTAATTCGAGGCTACTTGTCGGGTCATGCCTGGCGCGAATATCAAGCAGGAAAAAGGACGCTTTGCGGATGTAATATGCCAAATGGTATGAATGAAAATGACCGTTTTCCGGAACCGATTATTACCCCGAGTACCAAAGCCGAAAATGGCTTGCACGATGAAGATATCAGCCGAGAAAACATTCTTAAACAAGGAATTGTAGCTAAAGCTGATTATGAAGTTTTAGAAAAATATACATACGCCCTTTTTAAACGCGGAACCGAATTGGCAGCGCATCGCGGACTTATTTTGGTAGATACCAAATATGAATTTGGCAAAACAAAAGACGGAAAAATTGTGTTGATTGACGAAATTCACACCCCTGATTCGTCGCGCTATTTTTATGCCGATGGCTATCAAATCCGCCAAGATAAAGGTGAAAAACAAAAACAACTTTCAAAAGAATTTGTGCGAGAATGGCTCATTGAAAATGGATTTCAAGGTTTAAAAGGACAACAAATTCCCCTGATGACCGATACTAAAATTAACGAAATTTCGGAACGCTATATTGAACTTTTCGAAAATATTACAGGTGAACCTTTTAAAAAAGAGGATACCACAAATATATTGAAACGTATTGAAACCAATATTTTGGAATTTTTAAAGAACAATTTAAAGTAAACCTAAAATTAACAAAAAAATCATGAAAATAATTTTAAAATCGGCAGTGGTAGTCATTCTATTGCTTTCAATTGGATGCTCTAAACAAACGCCTAAATTAAATTATGGCGAAGTAAACCTTATAAAATCAGGATTTATGTTTACCGAAGGTCCTTCAACCGATGCCAATGGTCAAGTTTATTTTACCGATCAACCCGATAATAAAATCTTTAAATACAATCCCCAAACAGATAGCATCTCTATATTTCACCAATCGGCAGAGCGTGCTAATGGGTTGTATTTTGATAAAAACGGTCATTTGTTGGCTTGCGCCGATGAATTGGGCAAAATTATCTCAATTAATCAAGATACGAGTTTTACCGTTTTGGCACAAAATTTTGAAGGCAAACAGTTTAATGGACCAAACGACTTATGGATAGCACCAAATGGCGGAATTTATTTTACCGATCCTTATTACCAACGCCCTTATTGGCAGCGAACTAAAGCAGATTTGCCTTCCGAAGACGTTTATTACATTTCGCCTGAAGGTAAGCTGGGCAAAACGGAAGGGGATTTTGTAAAGCCAAATGGCCTAATTGGCACACCCGATGGTCAATTTTTATATGTTGCCGATATTGGCGCTTCTAAAACGTATCGATTTAAAATTTCATCCGATGGAAGTTTAACCGAAAAAACCTTGTTTTGCAATGAAGGCTCCGACGGAATGACCATTGATAAACACGGAAATGTTTATCTTACTAATGATTTTGTCTCTGTTTTTGATGCTTCAGGTACTAATATAGCCAAAATTAAAGTTCCCGAAATACCTTCTAATGTTACCTTTTTTGGAGCCGATAAAAACGAATTGTTTATTACCGCTCGCACTTCGGTTTATAAAGTTACAATTGATTAGGTAACGGGCGCTCAGAAATCTGTTTGTAGAAAATTGTAGAATTTGTTTAAGAGTGTTATAGTAAAACCTCGTTTGTTGCGAACCGTTTAAATAAAATTCTTGTTAGTTTACAAATAAAATCAGTCGGTTGTCAATTGTTACAGAAGTGAAATTAAAATTATTTTTTATCCAAATCAAGGTTGCTTCTTGATAGATAAACACATGGGTTGGGTCATTTTTGTAATACCAATTTTCAAAATCAATTTTTGGGTTGTAAATATGTGTCATACAATACAAGTGTCCATTTGGTTGTAACCGATTTTTTAAAAGTCTAAATTCCTTTTCGGGATGATAAAAATGTTCTATCACCTCACAGCATACAATATAATCGTATTTTAATTCAAGTACTTTTGGTGTATTTATAAAAAAAGGGTCGTATTGATTTAAGGTATAGCCTTGGTCTTGAAGAATTTTAGAAATTACAGGTCCAGTGCCAGCGCCAAAATCAAGACCTAGACTTTGTTTAGTAAAATTTTTTAAAACATTTGAAGTGATGGGTGCAACAAATTTTTGATAATTTGGGTCAAAAATATCATTGTGGTGGTTTTCATAGCGCGCTTGTTCGTCTTTTTTATTTAACAGAAATTTTTTTGCTTTAAAAATTCCGAAACAGCTGCTGCAAACAAAAAACAAATTGCGATAAAAAGGTTCGCCAACACAATGGCAAAGCGGACAAAAATTGGTTGGCTTATTTTGTTGTGCTGGCATCAATTTACTATTAAGTTATAATATTTATGAGCAAGTTTTAAAAAAGGCAATCAGGCAATTTTATTAAGTTATTTTTCAACCTCATAATTTTCAGCTTTCCAGCCTTCAATGCCAGTTTCAAGATTGTATAGCTTCTCAAAACCTTGTTCTTTTAAATATTGGGTTGCTAAAGTGCTGCGATGTCCAGAATTACAATAAAGTAGCACCGTTTGGTCTTTGGCAAGGGTTTTTATTTTTTCGTTAAAGCGCTCTTGATTGGTCCAATCTAAATTAATAGCACCAGGAATGTGACCTTTAATAAATTGGTTGGGCGTTCTCACATCGATAATTAAAACAGAATCGGTTGCGATAATATTTTTAACAGCTTTAGCGTTGACTTTTTTAGCGAACAGAGGGCTATTTCCGGTTTGTTGCGTTTCGTCTTTTTGATTGTCAACTGCTTCTTTACAACCAACAAAATAGAAATTAACAGCAAGTAGTAAAAGGGTAAGTTTTAGGGTTTTCATAAGTAATAAATTTAGATTAGCAGTCAAAAATAAGATTATTTTTTATAGGCTTCGGTTTAAATTTCAAAAACTTAAGGGGTAAAAAAAATAGCTGTAATTATTTATTATATTTGCGACCAAAGATGATAAATTCAACCGTAACTTATGATAAATGCCATAGAAAAGAATCTGCAAAGAGGTATAAAATTATTAAATTCTATTTCAGAAGCGCAATATAATAACCAATCGGTAGCACCGTATTATTCAAGCATTGGCGGTCATATCCGTCACATTTTAGATATTTTTGATTGTATTTTTGAAGGTATTCCAACCAAAAAAATTGATTTAGCTGCGCGTAAAAGAAATGAGCTGGTAGAACAATATACCGTTCACGGTTTGTTGTATTTTGAAAGCATTCTCAAAAAACTTGACGCCCTAAAAAATTCCGATTTTAACGAGCTTTATCAAGTTAGGGATGATTTAGGAATGGGCGAAGTTATCGCCAATTACACCTTGGCAAGCGCGTTGATTCAGGCTCATAGCCATGCCATTCATCATTTTGCCAGTATCGGTTATATTATTGCACAATTGGGTATTGAACTTCCCGATGCAGATTTCGGTTTTAATCCTACCACCCCAAAAAACCACGCGCAAAACAGTTAATTTTGGCTTAACTTTTCTATCATTTTGTTATACGGTCGCAAGGCGAATAAGTCTTTGAGTACCGGGGCGATTTTTGTGTATTTTACACCTTTTTGTTTGTGATTAATTTTGCTAATTTTATAGATGTAGTTCCAATGTTGAGCGATGTTTTTCAAAGCATAAGGATAAGAGCTATTTGGGGCGTCATAAATATGTGTAGGCTCAGCAATCACGCCATTTAATTCAATTATTTTAAAACTTTTACCGGCTTCTAAAGCCTCAAAACTGTCGTATTTAATATCAAATCTGCCAAAATAAATCCCATCAATTTGGTGGCTAATTTTGTCAAAAGTAGCCGTAAGCTTTTCACTAATATGGTTGTTTCCATTTAAAAAAGAAGCGCCCTTGCAATGGTTGCCAATTTCATTTAACAAAAAGGTTTCCCCTTTTTGTGGTTTGTAATCTAAATTATCTTTTACACGTTCTTGATAAATAGCCTCATAGCGTTGTGCATGAGCGTCTTCGCGGATGAGTTTTGCCAAATTTGAAACGCCATCGCCATTGACACAAAGGTATTTTTTTAAGGTAATAGAAGTGATTTTTCCCTGTTTTTCATTTGGATATCTGTAATACAAAATTCCGCATTCATTTTGATGGTTAACAAATTCCTGAATGATGAAATCGATAGAAGGATATTTACTCAAATATACTTTTAAATCCGAAAGCTCGTTTAGCTTTTTTACCAACAGACCGCGGTAGCCGATATCGGGTTTTATAATAAGTGGAAAATTTAGATTTTGTGCGCTCAAATTTTCAATTACGGTGCTTAAGGCTTCATTTTTAGGTACAAAAATGGATTTTGGAGTCAGTGAATTTGGCAATAATTTTAGGGTTTTAAACTTAGATTCAGTTGCATCGCCACCGTGTTTTATGGCGGGATTGGCAGCCGTGAAATAGGCAAAACTTCCCGATTTTAAAGCGTAATAAAAATAATGAGGAAGCAAGGGAATGTAGAACATATAGGTAGGCCAATATTCCCAATTAAATTTATCTTTCACATTCGAAAAAAAACTGTTTGCCGTCACGTTTACTGATTAAAAAGGTGTTGTAAAATCCGTTTGACGGCAATAGACAACAAAATCATGGCGGCTATTGCCAATATAAAACCAATCATTAAAAATATTAAATTACCGTCGTGTTTAAGAGCTTTAAAACCAATGGTTATCACTACGGGAGCGCCAAATAATAGGGGCAGCGCATATAAAAAGAAGCTAAATCCTTGTTTGAGATAATTTTTAGGTTCTGTCATTTTTATATTGATTTAGGGCTTGTCTAACATTGCCGTGCTTTAGTAGTAATTGTTTGGCTAAACTTTCATTGATGTGCAAATTTTCCATAAGCATGTTTGCGCCACGGTCAACTAACTTATTGTTTGACAGTTGCATGTCAACCATTTTATTATCTTTAATTCTGCCTAACATAATCATCGTCGCAGTAGAAATCATGTTCAGCACGAGCTTTTGTGCTGTGCCGGCTTTCATGCGTGAGCTTCCGGTTACAAATTCAGGCCCCACCACAACTTCAACAGGATATGTCGCCAATTTTGCCAGTGGACTATGGGCATTGCACGTAATACATCCAGTAAGGATTTTATTAAAATTTGCTTGTTCAAGGGCGTTTAAAACATAAGGTGTTGTGCCCGAAGCAGCTAATCCAATAAGGACATCTTTTTGGTTAATATTGTATGGTTTTAAATCTTGCCAAGCCTGTGTTTTAGAATCTTCGGCAAATTCAACCGCTTTGCGAATGGCGGCATCACCTCCAGCAATGAGTCCGATAACCAAATCGTGTGATACACCAAAAGTTGGTGGGCATTCAGAGGCGTCTAAAATACCTAAGCGCCCGCTGGTTCCCGCGCCGATGTAAAAAAGGCGTCCGCCTAATTTTAATTTTTCAACAATTTTTGAAACTAATATGGCAATTTGCGGTAAGGCTTTTTCAACTGCCAAGGGAACGGTTTTATCTTCGGCATTGATGTTGAAAAGCAATTCGGCTACGGTCATTTTTTCTAAATGACGGTAGTGCGATTCTTGTTCAGTAGTTTTTATAAAGTTCATCAATCAAAAGTAATAAAAAAAGCGCCAATAAAAATTGACGCTTTAAATTTATAATTGAATTTAGCTTAAGCCAAGGCTTTATCTAGGTTGCTTTTGATAGCTTCAAGAAAATCTTGGGTATTGAGATAATCTTTAGAAGTGGTATGTTCTTTATGGACTAATAGCGCCAAATCTTTAGTCATTTCGCCACTTTCAACTGTGTCAATACAAACCTTTTCTAAGGTGTGACAAAAATTAACCAAAGCTTGATTGTGGTCTAATTTACCACGGTGTTCTAATCCGCGCGTCCAAGCAAAAATTGATGCTAAGGGATTTGTAGAAGTTTCATGGCCTTTTTGGTGTTCGCGATAGTGGCGCGTAACCGTTCCGTGAGCGGCTTCGGCTTCCATTGTTTTGCCATCAGGTGTTACCAAAACCGAAGTCATCAATCCCAAGGAACCAAAACCTTGTGCAACGGTATCCGATTGAACATCACCGTCATAATTTTTAAGAGCCCAAACAAAACCGCCATTCCATTTCATCACACTGGCAACCATATCGTCAATTAAACGGTGTTCGTAGGTGATGCCAGCCGCTTTAAATTTATCTTGATATTCGTTTTCGTAAACTTCTTGAAAAATATCTTTAAAGCGTCCGTCGTAAGCTTTTAAAATGGTATTTTTTGTCGATAAAAACAAAGGCCATCCTTTAACTAAAGCCTGGTTAAAACTTGAACGGGCAAATCCATAAATTGAAGAGTCGACATTATACATAGCTTGTGCAACGCCATCGCTCTCAAAATTGTAAACTTCGTGAACTTGAGGGGCCCCATTTTCGGGCGTAAAAGTCAAGGTTAATTTACCTTTGCCTTTTGTAACAAAATCGGTAGCTTTATATTGATCGCCAAAAGCGTGACGGCCCATACAAATAGGTTTGGTCCAACCTTGAACATAGCGCGGAACATTTTTCATAATAATGGGTTCTCTAAAAATAGTTCCACCTACAATATTTCTCAAGGTTCCATTAGGTGATTTCCACATTTTTTTTAAACCAAATTCTTTTACGCGTGCTTCATCAGGCGTAATGGTAGCGCATTTAATTCCGACATTATATTTTTTAATAGCTTCGGCGGCATCAATGGTTACTTGGTCATTGGTTTCATCGCGGTATTCAATTCCTAAATCGTAATATTTGATATCTAAATCTAAATAAGGAAGAATCAGTTTGTCTTTGATAAATTTCCAGATGATTCTGGTCATTTCATCGCCGTCCATTTCAACAACGGGATTTGCAACTTTTATTTTTGTCATGATTATAAGTTTGTTTTAAGTGTCGCAAATTTACTAAAATGCTAAGAAAAATGTAATGATAATCCAATTTATTTCAAATTTATAAAGGTATTTTAACATTGTGTTAGGTATAAAAAAAACCTGTAATTGTTATTACAGGTTTTTAAATGCGATTTTAAAAAAAATCTATTTTCTAATTTCTTTAATTCGGGCTTTTTTGCCTGTTAAATCTCTAAAGTAGAATATTCTAGCGCGTCTTACTTTGCCAATTTTGTTCACTTCAATCTTTTCGATAGTTGGTAAATTTATTGGAAAAATACGTTCAACACCTACGGTTCCAGACATTTTTCTAATGGTAAAAGTTTCGGAGCTACCAGCGCCTCTTCTTTGTATCACAACGCCTCTAAAAAACTGGGTTCTTGTTTTGGCACCTTCCACAATTTTATAATAAACGGTAATGGTGTCGCCAGCTGAAAAAGATGGTAATTCGTTTTTGGTTACAAATTCGTCTTGTACAAATTTTAATAATGCTTCCATTTTAAATGGTTTAAAAGTTAATCATAAAACAACATTTACGATTCTCGCCAGAGGTTGATTTTGAGTGCGCAAATTTAAAAATTAATTTTTAATTAGCGCTATTTTTTTGGGATATTTTGATAATTGGTAGCATAATAAACCCAAAATTTGCGAACTGTTTTTCCGCGAAGCTTTATCAGGATTGGTTTTAGCTCGGTAATTTGTGTAAAATAAGGTTCTAATTCTAGGGGAATGACGCCCGATTGTGCTTCGTTTTTGAGCTTTTTATCAGAGTCTATAAACAAGGCATTTTTACCATTTAAATGCGATAAATCATCACCTATAAAGTTGTAATGCAGGGCAAATTCGCCAATAACATTTTGTGCATAAACTTTTTGATGGAGGTAAAAATTTAAGACAGAAGTGGTTTTGTAATTATCGGCCGAAAACACAAAGGCATCAGGGTATTCCTTTTGTATTATCGCAACATTTTGGGCTAATTCTTTCCATCCAAACCAGGTATCATCGCCTTTTATAGGAACCACATAGAAAATTATTTCAATCGCCAAAGCGAGATGAATGCCTATGGATAACAAGGTATTGACTTTAATCCATTTTTTTGAAATGTAAATACTGGCTAAAATTAATCCCGAAATATAACCAGGCATTAGCCAATTTATTTTAACCCAATAAAATAGCGAAATGGCAAAAAATCCTAAAAAAGTAGGTAGAAAAAAGCATAATAAAAACAGTTGAGAGTCCTTTGGAATGCGCCATTTTAGGACTTGTTTTTTTAGTATTTTATAAGTTAAGATGACTATAAAAACGAATAATGTAGGAATTAAAATGAGTAACTCATGACCGATGGTTCCTAAAAATGATAAGGGTTTTAATCCAAAAGAACTGACGCTTTCGGCACGTTGCGTTGATTGAAATAAAAAGGATACAAATTGATGTTCAAAATTCCAATACAACACCGGAAAGGCTACTAATACGGATAAAATTAGCGCTGCGAAAAATCCTTTAGACAGTAATAATTTGCGGTGTTTTTTTGATAAAACAAGAAAGGCAATCAAGCCAAATTGTATAAATATGGAAGTATATTTACTGTCGAAAGCCAATCCCATAAAAATACCGGCTAAAATCCAGTGTTTAAGTTGGTTTTCAAAAATGGCTTTGTGCAAGGTGATTAATGAAAGTGTCCAAAATAGCAGCAGAGGCACATCGGGTGTTGAAATGATAGAAAGTATTGAAATCATTCCGCTGGTGCTCATCAGCACTAAGGCATGTTGTTGTTTTTGTTTTGATAAAAATAAGCTTGACAGGTTATAAAAAGCTACCAGAGTAAGCGAAGTAATTGTAAAGTCGGTTAGTTTTACCACAAAAGGCGAGGTTCCAAAAAGTTCGGAAAATAGGCGCAATGCATAGCCAATCATGCCAGGGTGGTCAAAATAGGAAAGCGCTAAATGTTGTCCATAAAAATAATAATAAGCATCTTGCGGCATCAATCCCATTAAGGGTAATAGCGAAAACCGAAAGATTTGAAAGGCCAAAACTATGACTAGAAGTGGCTGATTTTGTATTAATTTTTTCACGGTTAAAAATTGATGATTCCGGTAAAGCCAACTGATTTTTCTCGAAACGAAGGTACAAAAATAGCCGTTGTTTTTCGTTCCTTTTTAAGTGTAGTTTGATGATCTTGAATTTTATAAAACACATCGGTTGTCAACATACCAACACCCGCACCAACCAAAACATCCGAAACCCAATGCTTGTTATTGAGCACTCTAAAAGCGCCGGTTGTTGTAGCAAGAACATAACCACTATAACTCAAAATAGGACTTGAATTTTTTAATTCATGATGCAAAATTCCCGCTAAGGCAAAGGCGTTTGAGGTGTGACCTGACGGAAAAGAATTTTTACTGCCATTTGGTCGGGTTTCATTGGTAATGAGCTTAAAAGATTTTACAAGGACATAATTTGTAGCCGTAATAATGACTACATTTTTTGCCTGCGTTTTTAGATTGTTTTTAGTTTTTAATCCAATAGCGTCGGCGGCTGCAAGTATGGCAAGGGGTGTAAATTGAATAAAATCTTCGGCACGTGTGTTAAAATTTAATCCGTTTTGTATGTGGTTTTGAAGGCTAACTTTGCCGAGACTTCCGCCTGCATAATTTACATAAATACCAGCGCCAATAAGCGATAGCGGTACAATTGATTTTTTTAGAAAATTATCTTTTTTTGTAGGAATGCTGTCGGTTTGGCAATAGCCACTACGCTGATTAAACAAGGTTAAGGTCATACACAAAACAAAAAGAAATTTAGTCATTTAACAAGTCGGGTCTTAACGTTTGTGTTTTTTTATAGGATTGTTCTAAACGCCATTCGTCTATTTTTTTAAAGTTTCCTGACAATAAAACCTCGGGGACTTTTAAACCCTTATAGTCGGCTGGGCGTGTATAAACAGGTGGTGCTAATAAATTATCTTGAAAGGAGTCGGTTAGGGCAGAGGTTTCATCTCCTAAAACCCCTGGAATTAATCGAATTATCGCATCGCATAAAACGGCTGCGGCAATTTCACCACCACTTAAAACATAATCGCCAATAGAAAGTTCTTTAGTGATAAATTTATCGCGGACACGCTGATCAACACCTTTATAATGACCGGTTAAAATAAGAATATTTTCTTTTAGAGATAAACTGTTTGCAATATGCTGATTTAAAGTTGGCGCATCGGGTGTGAGATAAATTACCTCGTCGTAAGTGCGTGTGGCTAAAAGTTGAGAAATACACTTGTCAAGTGGCTCAATCATCAACACCATGCCAGCGCCACCGCCAAACTGCATATCGTCTATTTGCCCGTATTTATTGAGCGCATAAGCTCTTAAATTGTGAAAGTGGACTTCTACAAAGCCTTTGTCAATAGCGCGTTTAATGATAGAATATTCAAACGGACTTTTAATTAATTCGGGAGCAACGGTAATAATATCGATACGCATAGCGCAAAGATAGGGATTTTGAGCTATTTTTGATTTGTTATCTGTTTTTTGGTTTTTGGTTTTTGTAATTCATAATTCATTTATTTCCCCCACGCCTTTACCATTCGGTCAACCGCAAACAAATCTTGTTTTAATTCAATATTTGTAAATCCTTTTTGTTTTAGTAAAGCGCTTAGTTCTGCTCCAAAATATTGGTTTATTTCGAAAAATAAAGTGCCATCTGAACTGAGATTTGTTTTGGCAAAATCGGCAATTTTATCATAAAAAATCAGCGGATTTTCATTGTTTACAAACAAAGCCAAATGAGGTTCGTGGTTTAACACATTAGGTTTCATTAGCAATTTTTCAGCTTGTTTTACATAAGGCGGGTTGCTTAAAATGACATCAAATTTTGTAGAAAGTGTTTCAAGTGTTAAAATGTTTGCTTCAATAAAGCGAATAGAAACCTCATTTAAATCGGCGTTTTGTCTTGCAATATTTAAGGCATTTTTCGAAATATCTAAAGCCCAAACCTCGGCTTGTGGCAAGTTTTTTGCCAATGCCACAGCAATGCAACCACTGCCAGTGCCAATATCTAAAATTTTTATAGTTTTGGCTATTTGCTTTTGGTTTTTTGTTGTTTCCAAAATCCAATCTACCAATTCCTCGGTTTCAGGGCGGGGAATCAACACATTTTTATCCACTTTAAAAGGCAAACTATAAAATTCGGTAGCACCTAAAATATATTGAATGGGTTCGTAATTTTTTAGACGTGTTAAGGCATCTTCAAAAAAAAGATTGGTAAAGTCATCGCAAGTTAACAACTGGTTTAAAGCTAAGTCTATGCGCTTTAAACCTAATTTATGCTCAGTGAGTCTATAAAAAAATACCTCAATTTCAGTATCGGGATAAAGTTTGACTAGCGCTTTTTTAAAATTTGATTTTAAGTCTTGGAGCATCATTTTAAAGTTGTTTTAACATCCAAATGTGGCAGGCATTATGGCACGATTTTGTTAAAGGCTTATCCAATAATTCAAATCCCATTTGTTTGTATAGCCGATGCGCGCTTGTCATTGTTGGAAAAGTTGCTAAATAACATTGTTTAAAGTTTTTTTGTTTGGCAAACGCCAAACAGTTACAAATAAGCTGGTAACCAATTTTTAAGCCACGCGCTTGTGGCAATAAATACATTTTTTGCAACTCGCAGGTTTGAGGTAAAGTATGGTCAAGCGACAAAATGCCACAGCCACCAAGCAATTTTCTATCGCTTAAAGCCACAAAATAGGCACTATTTTCGGCTTGAAAAGTCTCATAAAGGGAATCTGTTTTTGCGTCGGTAAAAGGCGTTCCTGGTAAATTTGCATTAAATTCAGTGAGTACTTGTCGGATAATTTGGGCGAGTTTGTCATTGTCTTCTGGCCTTACCAATCGGATTTCTATTTTATTACTCATCTTAAAGTCCTACTTTTGTGTTGTGGATATAAAGCAAAAATACATAAAACGTTGTTTAGAATTGGCTAAAAACGGATTAGGAACAACTTATCCCAACCCATTGGTGGGCTGTGTGATTGTTTATAAGGATGAAATTATTGGCGAAGGTTGGCATCAAAAAGCGGGCAATCCACACGCTGAAGTCAACGCTATCAATGCGGTAAAAGATAAAACTTTATTAAAAAATGCGACGCTTTACGTCAATTTAGAGCCATGTTCGCACCACGGAAAAACGCCGCCTTGTGCCGATTTAATTGTAAAACACAAAATTCCAAGAGTGGTTATTGGAGCCTTAGATACCAATCCAAAAGTGGCAGGCAAAGGCGTTTTGCACTTAATGAACCATGCTTGCAAGGTTACGGTGGGCGTTTTAGAGCAAGATTGCTTGGCGTTGAACAAACGTTTTTACACCTTTCATAATTTAAAGCGGCCTTATCTTATTTTAAAATGGGCAGCTTCCGCAGATGGGTTTATTGCAAAAAGGCAAGATAAAGAACACAAGCGAGAAGCCTTTTTTATTACAAACCAAAAGTCTTTGCAGTTAGTTCACCAATGGCGCTCAGAAGAATCTGCCATTTTGGTTGGAACAAATACGGCTCTTGCCGATAATCCAAAATTAGATGTGCGCCATGTTAAAGGACAAAATCCGATAAGGGTGGTTTTAGATCGCACACTTAGAATCCCAATTAAGAGTCATCTTTTTGACAGAAGTATCAAAACAATTGTGTTTACCGATTTAATAACGATTGTGCCATTAAGTGATGATATTTTGATTTATGAAGCCATTGATTTTAGCCAAAATGTGCCAATGCAAATTTGTAATAGTTTAGTTAAACATCAAATTCAATCGCTCATTATTGAAGGTGGTAGCAAAACCCTACAAAGCTTTATCGATGCTAATTTATGGGATGAAGCGCGCCTTTTTAAGGGTAAAATCATTTTAAAAACCGGCGTAAAAGCCCCTCAAATAAAGGGAAGTTTAATAAGTAAACAAAAAATATTCGAAGACGAATTGTCTATTCTAAAGAATGAATGAAGGCGACTATTTTACTTTAGATACACCAGTTTCGGGAGCTATTTTTAAAGATAAAGGAAGTAAGTTTTTGGGATTTGCCTTTCCAATCCAGTCTGAAGCAGCTATAAAACCGCTTATTGATAACTTAAAAAAAGAACATCACGCAGCTAGGCATTATTGTTATGCTTGGCAATTGGGTGTTGAAACTATAATTTATCGCACAAACGATGATGGAGAGCCCAGTAACAGTGCAGGAAAACCTATTTATGGGCAAATTGTATCTAAAAATCTCACCAATATTTTAGTAGTTGTTGTGCGCTATTATGGTGGCATTAATTTAGGTGTTGGCGGTTTAATTCACGCTTATAAAACGGCCGCACAAAATTGTTTGAATGAAGTTTGCATACTTAAAAAAACATTACAAACGGAATTGCTCCTAAAATTTGATTATAAATATTTAAACAAGGTTATGCACTTTATAAAGGAATATAAGCTAACTTTTAAAACGCAAAAAATGGAACTAGTTTGCGAAATAAAACTTTTAATTAGCAAAAGCGAAGTCTCAAAAATTGAAATTCTTTTAACTGAAATGCAAGGTGTTAATTTTAAAATTTTATAGCCTCAAAAATAAGGTTTCATCAATTCTAAAATGGCTTTTGGAACTCGAGTAGGTTTATTTTTTTTGATATCGATAAAAACCAAAGAAGATTCACCGGTAGTTAGCAATTCTTGCGCTGTGTTATAAATGCTGTGTTCAAAGGTGATTTTTGCACTTGGCAGTTTTGTAACCTTGCTGGTAAGGGTGATTAAATCATCGTAAGTTGCAGGTTTTAAATATTTTATATGTAAATCTATGACAGGTAACATAATGCCGGAATCTTCCAAACTTTTATACGAAATTCCTAAATTGCGAAGCCATTCGGCACGGCCAATTTCAAAATATTGAGCATAATTGCCATAATAAACGTACTTCATTTGGTCGGTTTCACTATATCTTACGCGTATAGTTATGGAATGTGTTATCATAAAATAGGTTTAAAATTCAATCGTACCATAATAATCAAAAAATAATTATAAATCAATAGCAAATAGATTTTTTTATAACAAAAATTATACACACTTTTGTAAAACGATTTTAAGAAAATAAAAATCTTTTTAACAGTTTAATTAACAAACCAAATACATTTTATAACAACCAATGACTAATACTGCTGAATCAGTTTGGAGCGCCTGTCTGTCTTTTATAAAAGATAACATTAAAACGCAAGCCTACAAAACCTGGTTCGAGCCGATAGTTCCGGTTAAGTTATCGGGCGACGCCCTAACCATTCAAGTGCCAAGCAAGTTTTTTTACGAATGGTTAGAAGAGCACTATATTAAGTTGTTGCGCGTAACCTTGGTTAGAGAGCTTGGAGCTGATGCCAAATTGATTTATGATGTTAAAATGGAGAACGCTTATAGCAGTCGCCAACCTCACACCGTTAAAATTCCGAGTTCAAACCGCAAGCCAATGTATGGACAAGATGTTTCGATGCCCGTTGAATTCAATAAAAGAGAACTCCGCAATCCATTTGTAATACCCGGCATTCAAAAAGTTAAAATAGAATCCCAATTAAATCCCAATTATAATTTCGATAATTTTATTGAAGGCGATGCTAACCGTTTGGCGCGTTCGGCAAGTTTAGCAGTTGCAAATAAACCGGGAGGCACTTCTTTTAATCCCCTGTTGATTTATGGAGGTGTTGGTTTAGGTAAAACGCATTTGGCTCAAGCCATTGGCGTTGAAATTAAAAATAAATATGCCGATAAAACAGTTTTATATATCTCTGCCGAAAAATTTACCCAGCAATATATAGATGCGGTTAAAACCAATTCAAGAAATGATTTTATTCATTTTTATCAGATGATAGATGTGTTGTTGATTGACGACGTTCAATTTTTATCAGGTAAAACAGGTACTCAAGATGTTTTTTTTCATATTTTTAATCATTTGCACCAAAACGGCAAACAAGTGGTTTTGACTTCCGATAAGCCACCTGTTGATATGCAAGATATTGAACAGCGCTTATTATCGCGATTTAAATGGGGCTTGTCGGCCGAATTGCAAGCACCCGATTACGAGACCAGAGTGTCAATACTTCAAAACAAACTCTACCGCGATGGCGTGGTTATGCCCGAAGAAATTGTGGATTATATTGCCAAAAATATCAAAACCAATGTAAGAGAAATAGAGGGCGTTTTAATCTCATTAATTGCCCAAGCTTCCTTTAACAGAAAAGAATTTACCTTAATGCTCACCAAACAAATTGTAGATAAATTTGTTAAAAATACCAAACGCGAAGTCTCAATTGAGCAAATTCAAAAAGTGGTTTCAAAATATTTTGAATTGGATATGAGCACACTTCAATCTAAAACACGAAAACGCAATATTGTACAGGCTAGACAAATAGCTATGTATTTTGCTAAAAAAATGACCAAAGCATCTTTGGCAAGTATAGGTGCGCAAATTGGTAAACGCGACCATGCTACCGTTCTTCACGCTTGTAAAACTGTTGACAATCTAACTGAAACCGACAAGCAATTTAGAAAATATGTTGAAGACATTACTAAAAAACTGACGTTCTAAAAAACTTTTGGTTATGGTGAGGATTCTTATGGTTTGTTTAGGCAACATCTGCCGTTCGCCTTTGGCAGAAGGACTTTTAAAGTCAAAATTAGATGGCACAAAATTTTTTGTAGATTCAGCCGGCACAGGCGCTTGGCACATAGGTCAGCAACCCGATAAACGCGCTATTGCAGTAGCCGAAAGCCACCATTTAAATATCTCTGAACAACGTGGCCGACAATTTTCGATTGATGATTTCGATGATTTTGATTATATTTTTGCAATGGATTTAGAGAATTATAAAAACATTCTAGCGATTGCACCAAATGATAAAGCCAAGCAAAAAGTAAAACTTTTATTGAATGTTTTATTTCCAAACGAAAATTTAGACGTGCCCGATCCTTATTCAGGCGGTGTTTTTCAATTTGAACAAGTTTACAATATTTTAAATAAAGCCACTACCAAATTAGCCACACAATTAAATGAAAACCGAAAAGGGTAAACTCTATTTAATTCCCACTACTTTAGGCGATAATGAGCCTTTAGAAGTGCTGCCGTTGTCTGTTAAAAAGGTGATTGAGCAAGTTGATTATTATATTGTTGAAAACGAAAAATCGGCACGGCATTTTATAAAAAAAATAACACCTTTAAAACTTCAGCCAAGCCTTACAATCAAATTAATTGATAAATTTACTTCCGAAATTGATACCCAACATTATTTAGATATTTGTTTAACAGGTGTTAATGTTGGACTTTTATCAGAAGCTGGCAATCCTGCCATTGCCGATCCAGGCGCAAATATGGTGAAATTAGCCCATCAAAAAGGAATTCAGGTCGTGCCATTAGTTGGCCCTTCTTCAATTTTGCTAGCCATGATGAGCAGTGGATTTAACGGGCAAAATTTTGCCTTTAATGGCTATTTACCTATCGCGTTAGACGAGCGTAAAAATAAAATCAAAGCACTCGAAAAATGGTCAAAAGACCAAAACCAATCGCAAATAGTTATAGAAACCCCTTATCGCAACGACAAATTATTCAGCCACCTCTTGCAGGTTTTATCGGGGGATACCTTTTTGTGCGTTGCAGCAGATATAACCTTACCTACAGAGTATATTAGAACTTATTGCGTGAATGATTGGAAAAAACAAAATCCTCATCTGCAAAAAAGACCCGCTATTTTTATCATTCACAAATATTAAAATTATCTTTTAACGCCTTGTTTATCAATCCATTTTTGATATTTCTCCGCATTTATAAGATGGTGTTTAAGGTCTTCGGCAAACTCATGAGAACCAAAATTCACCGTGCTGGCACACATAAATAAATAGTTGTGTTTTGCCGGATTTAAAACGGCATCGATACTCGAAACATCGGGCATTGCAATGGGTCCGGGAGGTAGTCCGGTATTTGAATAGGTGTTAAATGCCGATTTTATCAATAAGTCTTTCTTAAAAACTCGTTTTATTATGGTGTCATTTTTAAAAGATTGCTTGAGTGCAAAAATGATGGTTGGGTCGGCTTGAAGTGGCCAGCCTTTTTTTAAGCGGTTAAGATATAAACCCGCAACAATAGGACGTTCTTTAATGGTAGCCGTTTCTTTTTGAACAATTGATGCCAAGGTATAAACTTGTGTGGGATTTAATTGCAAAGCGTTTGCTTTTGCCATCCTATTGTCGGTTTGCCAAAATTTTTGATATTCCTCAAACATTTTATCTCTAAACTTCTCGGCGGAACTATTCCAATAAATATCATAACTATTCGGAATAAAAATACTTAAAACATTAACTTGGTTAAGTTGGTGTGCCTCTAAAAAAAGGCTGTCGCGTAAAGCTTTTAATACGGTAACCGAATCGGGTTCAATTTTAGAAGCAATGGTTCCCGCCAACAATTCTAAACTATTTTCGTTGTTAAAGATAAAGGTTAGCGCCTCTTGATGCCCACCTTTTAGTTTAGTTATTATGGCATTGTTGCTCATCCCTTTTTCAATTGAATACCTACCCGAGCGTATTTTATTTGAATAAGCTCTTAATTTTGCAGTGCGATTGAAGGAACTTACATCTTTTAGAAAAGGTTTTATTGAATCAGAGATACTTTCAAAGCTGCTGTTGTGAGGAATGAGTAAATAGCCCGATTCTTTAACGTTGTCGCTAAAAATTAAATGGTAGCCCATCAAAAAATAGACTACAAACAAAAGGGCGATGAGTATTTTACCTTTTTTTAGTTCTGATTTTGAAAGCTTATTTTGAAGGCTATAATTTAGTTTCATTTGTTGATGCGTTGTAAAAGGATTTCATTTTTAAAGTTATTTTTATAGAAATTCCAGTCTTTTTTTAAGCCGATTTCTACAAATCCTAGTTGTTTAAATAGCGTTCTACTTTTTGTGTTATCTTCTAAAATATTGCAGTAAATTTGATGCATTTGCAAGAGGTTAAAACAATAGTTTATAAGTAGTTCAATTGATTCTTTTGCAAAACCTTGACCTTGATTTTCGGCAGTGATAACAATCCCCATTCCCACGCGTTTGTGTTGCGGATCAAAATCAAATAAATCAATTAAACCAATGGGTAAATTAGTATCAATTTTGGCAATAACAAGGCGCAATTGTTTGGCTTGATAAATGTCTAAGTGAGCTTGTTCTAAATATTGTTTAAGCACAAATTTAGAATAAGGGGTTTGTGTGCCACTCACTTCCCAAAGGTCTTCATCATTTTCTATTTCAAAAAGAAAATCTAAATCCTTTGGTTCAATGGCGCGTAAATAAACGCTTGTTCCTTTTAATATTTTCATTAAATTTCAATAAATCCTTTAAAAACTTGAACGGCAGGTCCTTCTAAAACCACTTCTGTATAAATGCCGTCTTTTTCTCTAAAACTAACTTTTAAAAGTCCGCCTTTAGTTTGTAAATTAATAGCCGAATCAGCCGTTTTTTTTGTTTTATGACTCGCAATGGCAACGGCCGTAACTCCCGTGCCACAACTGAGCGTTTCATCTTCAACACCGCGTTCGTAAGTTCTAACTTTAAAAGTATTTTTGTTTAATTGTTCAACAAAATTAATATTGGCTCCTTCTTCGTAATAGGGCGCGCCATATCTAAGGTCATGGCCTTCTTTTTTAACGTCAATTAGGTCAATTTCCGTATGATAGGCAATGTGGTGTGGCGAACCTGTGTTTAAAAAAACAGTTTCATCTTTAAGGATTATATCGCTAACATTTTGCATTTGCAAGCTTACGGTTTCATCGGAAATTTGCGCCCAATGTTCACCATCAATAGCCGTAAAATGAGCCTTATCTTTTATCAAATTTAAAAATTTGGCAAAGGCAACAATACACCGTCCACCATTGCCACACATAGTGCTTTCATTGCCATCGGCATTAAAATAAACCATTTTAAAATCAAAGCCTTTTATGTTTTCAAGACAAATTAAGCCATCGGCTCCAATGCCAAAACGCCTGTCACATAAACGATTAATAAGGTTAATTTGCGATGAGTCAAAAAACTTTAATCGGTTGTCAATGATGATAAAGTCATTTCCTACACCTTGATATTTGTAAAAAGTCAGCTTCATAAATGAATTGATTTTAGCTTGCAAATGTAATGATATTTTGCAAAGTATTTTTTTGTTAAAAACCAGTTAAAACAGCGTTAAGGCAATGTTAAACAGAATTTAACAATCAATTTAATGATTAATTTTGAGCGTTGATTTAAAAATTAAATTTAAGATGAAAAAAATTAGCACGTTATTTTTAATTTCTGCTTTTAGCGGAATCCTAACTTTAGGAGGGTACAAATTGTTTTTTGAAAAAAATAAGCAGGTTCAAGACCCGATGCTTACTTCTTCGCAAAGTAATCTAACTTCAAGATTGGTAAATTATGCCATACCTGCCGAAAACACTGATTTTACAGTTGCTGCCGATGCTACTTTAGCAGCTGTTGTTCACGTTAAGAATGTATCCGTTCAAGAAGTTCAAGATCCTTTTTCCTCATTTTTTTATGGCGGTAGCGGCACGCGAGAATTGAAACAAGTAGGCACAGGCTCGGGCGTTATTATTTCGAAAGATGGCTACATCATTACCAACAACCATGTGATTGACCATGCCAAAACACTAGAAATCACTCTAAATGACCAACGCAAATTTACCGCGACCCTTATTGGAGCTGACCCAAATACTGATATAGCACTTGTAAAAATTGAGGCAACCAATTTGCCTTATATCCCATTTGGAAACTCCAATAACATTAAGGTAGGCGAGTGGGTTTTGGCCGTTGGCAATCCGTTCAATTTATCTTCAACAGTTACAGCCGGAATTATTAGCGCCAAAGGAAGAAATATCAATATCAACAAAAATAATCGCGCAATTGAATCATTTATTCAAACCGATGCCGTTGTAAATCCAGGAAATAGTGGCGGTGCATTGGTAAATACACGCGGAGAGCTTATTGGAATAAACTCGGCAATTGAATCGATTACAGGTTCTTATATGGGCTATTCGTTTGCAGTTCCATCAAATATTGCTAAAAAAGTTATTGAGGATATGATGCTTTTTGGCAATGTGCAACGCGCTTATTTAGGTGTTAATGTTGATGATTTAGATGCTGATAAGGCTAAAATTTATGAGATTCCAAATACCGAAGGTGTAATTATTGTCAATGTCTTGGATGAAAGTGCGGCACTAAAAGCAGGCTTAAAAAAGGATGATGTCATCATTAAAATGGATGAAGTTGAAATTAAAAAATATGCCGATTTATCAGGATTTTTGGGTTCAAAACGTCCGGGCGATAAAATTTCTGTAACTTTTATCAGGGCGGGTGTTAAAAAAACAATTCCGGTAACGCTTAAAAATCGTTTCGGAAAAGAAAGTATTTCAAAAGATGATTATGTAAATTATTATATCGGCGAAACAAAAGTGCTTACGGCAAGTGAAAAATCTAAATTCAATATAGATTTTGGCGTTAAAATTAGCAAGCTAACAAATAAAGAATTAATAGATAAGGGCTTGAGAAATAATGACATCATTTTAGCAGTTAATGAAGTTAAAATTTTTAGTGCCAGTGAGTTGAGTTTGCTTTTAAAAAATAATGAAAATAAAGATTACGTAACCTTGCAAATACTCAACCAACAAGGAAGAATAGGTTATGTTTCGATAAGGTTAGATTGATTTGGTTAATTATTATAATTGAGAAGACCGCTAATTTTAGCGGTCTTTTTTTTAATATTATCCTAAATTTAGTACTTTTGTTAGCAACTCAACTAACAACACAACTCATCATGCCACTACAACAAAATTACGAACAAGAGCTTGCTATTCAAACTGATAGAAGGCGAGCGACCATTGAATTTATTAAAATAATAGGCGATTTATGGTACGACAAAACCATCGAATTAGTCTTATTTCGAAACCAACTAATTGACCGAAATGTAAGCGAAATTTTAAACCTTTTAGAATATGCCGCTGCTTTTGTAGAAAAACCAATTTCTATTTATGATTGTTTAGAAATTGCTAAAGCCATTTCTAATCTCGAATTGCCTGCTTCAAAATTAGATATTGGCAAGTTAGCTTATGAATGCCTTTTAGAAGGAAATTTATGTAAAGACAAATTGAATTTTGTAAAATCAAAGCTCGGCAAAGCCGAAAAAGATTCTGGCAATGCGCCTAAAGATATTGTATTATATGGCTTTGGCAGAATTGGACGTTTGCTTGCAAGAGAGCTTATGAGCAAAATGGGAAAAGGTCGTCAAATGCGCTTGCGAGCCATCGTTACCAGAGATGATAATTCCCCCATTTTTTTAGAAAAACGTGCCGCACTCTTGCGAAATGATTCCGTTCACGGTGATTTTTTAGGCTCCGTTATTCCCGACTTTGAACGCCAAGCTTTAATTATTAATGGCACAACCGTTTATATGATTTCGGCAAATAATCCCGAATCTATTGATTATACCAAATACGGCATCCACAACGCCTTAGTCATTGATAATACTGGAGCTTTTAGAGATGATGTTACTTTGGGAAGGCATTTAAAAGCAAAGGGAATAGACAAAGTTTTATTAACTGCGCCTGGAAAAAATGTACCGAATATTGTTTATGGCGTTAACCAAACCGATTACGATCCAAATACCACCCATATTTATTCTGCAGCTTCCTGCACAACCAACGCCATCACGCCCGTTTTAAGCGTTATTGAAGATAATTTTGGAATTAATAATGGACATTTAGAAACCATTCACGCCTATACAAACGACCAAAATCTAGTCGATAATTTTCATAAAAAGTACCGTAGAGGTCGCGCTGCTGCATTAAATATGGTCATTACCGAAACAGGTGCGGGCAGTGCCGTTGCAAAAGCGTTACCCACACTTGAGGGAAAACTCACCTCAAATGCCATTCGTGTTCCCGTTCCCAACGGCTCTTTAGCGATTTTAAATCTCCATTTAAAAACCAAAACCACTAAGGAAGCGCTAAATGCCATTATGAAAAAGTATGCTTTAGAAGGAAATTTGGTAGAACAAATTAAATACTCTTTGAGCAATGAATTGGTGTCATCTGATATAATTGGAACTTCAGCACCAGCGATATTTGATAGCCATGCCACCATTGTTACGCCCGAGGGTCATGACGTGGTGCTCTATGTTTGGTATGATAATGAATACGGTTACAGTCACCAGGTGATGCGCTTATCGCGATACATTTCGCAAGTATCTAAATTTACGTATTATTAGCCAAAAGTGATCATATCAAGCCCGAAGCAAAATTTTGCTTCGGGCTTTTTTTGTTTTAAAATCACCAATACCACAAGTTATTAATTTTAAAAAAAGCAGTACTTTTAGCCTTGAAATTTTGAATATGTTAGAAACAATTGAACAAAAAATCCGCGCGTTAAGGGCTGAACTCAGGCAGCACAATTACAATTATTATGTTTTAGATCAAGCTACTATTTCCGATTATGAATTCGATTTAAAACTAAAGACCTTAGAAAAACTCGAAACCGAAAACCCGCAATTTTTTGATGTGAATTCTCCAACACAAAGGGTTGGTGGTTTTGTAACCAAAAATTTTAACACCGTTGTTCATAAAAGCCGTATGTATTCGCTAGCAAATTCCTATTCATTTGACGATTTAAAAGAGTGGGAGAATAGAATTGCTAAAGTTATAGAAGCTAAAGTGCTTTACACGTGTGAATTAAAATACGATGGCGCTTCAATTAATTTGGTTTACCAAAACGGACAATTAGTGCGTGCCGAGACTCGTGGCGATGGCGTTCAAGGCGATGAAATCACTGCAAATGTGCGCACCATAAAATCAATCCCATTGGTTATAAATCAAAATTTTACAGATGAATTTGAAATTAGAGGTGAAATTATTATTCCGCTTGACGGATTTAATAAAATGAATGAAGAACGCCTTGAATCAGGCGAAGATGCTTATAGCAATCCGCGAAATACCGCGAGTGGAAGCTTGAAATTGCAGGATAGTGCCGAAGTTGCAAAGCGCCCTTTAGATTGTTTGTTTTATCAAGTAATAGGCAGTAAGTTGCCAGTTGACACGCATTTTGAAGCTTTAGAACTAGCCAAAAAAGCGGGTTTTAAAATTCCAAATACCCTTAAAATTTGTAAAAATATAGATGAGGTTTTTGAGTTTATTAATGTTTGGGATAAAAAGCGCCATGAACTTCCTTACGAAACTGATGGCGTGGTTATTAAAGTAAATTCCTTGCAGCAACAAGAAGAACTCGGATTTACGGCTAAAATTCCCCGTTGGGCAATTGCTTATAAGTTTCAAGCCGAACAAGTTTTGACGGTATTAAAGGAAATTTCTTATCAAGTTGGACGCACCGGCGCAATAACACCCGTAGCAAACTTAGAACCCGTTCAGTTGGCCGGAACCATTGTAAAAAGGGCGAGTTTGCACAATGCCGATCAAATAGCAAAATTTGATATTCGCGTTGGCGATACGGTTTTTGTTGAAAAAGGAGGCGAAATAATCCCAAAAATTGTGGGTGTTGACTTAAAAAAACGCCCTAAAAATTCTTTGCCAACCGCTTACATCACCCATTGCCCCGATTGCCACACAAAATTAATTCGAACCGAAGGCGATGCCAAGCATTTCTGTCCGAATGAATACGGTTGTCCACCTCAAATTACGGGTCGCATTCAGCATTTTATCAGCCGAAAGGCGATGAATATTGACGGAATGGGCGCAGAAACTGTGGAGTTGCTCTTTAAAAACGGGCTGATTTTAAATTATGCCGACTTATATGATTTAAAAGCTTCGCAAATTATCCCGCTTGAGCGGATGGCTGAGAAATCGGCTGAAAATATCATTAAAGGCATCGAAGCTTCAAAACAAATGCCTTTTGAAAAAGTTTTATTTGCTTTGGGAATTCGTTTTGTAGGAGAAACCGTTGCTAAAAAACTGGCTAAGCATTATAAAAATATCGACAATTTGATGTGCGCAAGCTATGAAAATTTGACAAATGTTGATGAAATTGGCGAGGTAATTGCCAAAAGCATCATTGATTTTTTTAATGATTTAAGCAATATTCAAATTATCAATAAATTTAAATATCTAGGGCTGCAACTCGAATTAACGCAAAAATCAAGAGAACATGAAACCGAAAAACTTATTGGACTGACCTTTGTGGTTTCGGGTGTTTTTGAAAAATTTGACAGAAATGGGTTAAAAAAGTCTATTGAAGATAATGGTGGAAAAATTAGTAGTAGCATTTCTAAAAATACAAATTATATTATAGCTGGCGATAATATGGGACCTAGCAAACAAGAAAAAGCACTAAGTTTAGGTGTTCCCATAATTACAGAAGATGACTATTTAAAAATGATTGAATAGTTTAGTATAAGATAAACACTACTTTATAAAAAGCATTTTTATTTGTTGACGCTTTAAGCAATTCTAAAAGTTTGATGGGTGAAATAATCAGCTAAAAAAAAATCTTTTTAAGTAACCCTATTAGCAGCCACCTCCGGTTTTTTTCTTTTTAGTTTTAGTAAACTGGATGGTCTTTTTTTTGGTTTCTATATTAATTTGAGTTCCGTTTGCAGGTTTCACTTTTGCCATAAAACTAGCATAGTCTTGGTCTGGTTTTTCTAGTTGAAAGTCAGAAACAATCAATTTATTTTGAGAATCATTAGCTAATGATGCGCATAAAATTTTTACATTTTTGTAACCAAGTTGTGTTAAAAATAACCAAGCACCATTGGCTTGATTAGGATCGGAGCCAAATAGAACAATTATTTTATTACGTTTTGTAAAATCTTCTAGTTGTTCTTTAGCATTTTTATCTAACAGATTGGGGGTATAAATGTTTATGGCATTTGCCAATGAGCCACGATCGAATTCGTGTGAAGCCCTTAAATCGACTAAAGCCAAATCTGATTTTAATGAATCTAAAGCCGATTTGTTTATTATAAAATCTTGTTTTTCAATAGGTGTAATTGGCAGGTTTTTGTCTTTATTAAAAACATTTACAGGTTTTTTAAAACTCAAAACGCCTATAATTATCAATAAGATAAAAATTATTGCCGAAATGGATATATTTTGTGTTCTTTCTAATTCTTTTTTCATAACAGTAAAAGTTTAATTAGCAACCACCACCTGTAGTTTTCTTTTTTGTTTTTGTTAGTATAATTTTTTTGGGAGCTATGTTTGGTGTAGCAGCATTTGAGTTTAAAGTATTAACCGCACCGATACCAAAAAACATGGCCGCGGCTTTTCTGGTGTTGTATTTTTGAAATTCTAGCTCAGAGTCTGAAGTTTTGGGCATCTCAGGGTTTAAAATGGTATTAAACCATGCATTTAAGCCTCCTTTTAAAACAAAAATATTGTTATATCCAAAGCGTTTAGCTATTAACCAAGCTTGGTCTGCATAAAAGTTATCATTAGAATAAAAAATAACTTTATACCCATCTTGATCTAAATAAGTTTCATTATCAGGTTTTAAAATAGCTGATAATGGAATATTAGTTGCATTAGGCAATGAAAAATCACTGTATTCTTTAGCCGATCGGACATCAATTAATAAAATAGAGGGGTCTTTAGATATAAGGCTATTTGCTAAAAAGTCAGTGCTAATATAGCGTTCAGGGCTCATTAGGTTTAACAAAAATGTTTCAGGTTTAATTCCTACATTTTTTTGATATTTTGGAAGCAGAACCAATCCGCCAGATAAAATAATTAAAATGGCTGCAAGAATTCGATACCTTCTGCGAATGATAATCTTTTTATATTTATAGGTTTTAGACATAATCTTAAATTTTAATAGAATATTTTTTTAACTTTTTTTCTAACTAAATCTGAAATTACAAAGGCAATAATAGCCACTAAAGAAAACAAAAAGATAAACCAATAGGGAGAGATGCCTAAGGTATCTACCAAAGTGATTGCGCCATAATTGGAACCATCAAATAATGGTTGGATAAAAGAGAAAAATTCAGAGAAAATAAATACACCGATCAAAATGCCAACGCCATAAGCCATTGCATCAATTTTACCAATGGCAACTGCGCATAAGCTGGTTCCGGGGCAAAAGCCGCCTAAAATAAAACCTAAACCCATCACAATACCACCTACAATGGCTGCCCATAAATAGGTTGGATGTATGTATAATTTAGAAATATCAATAAAGCCCAAATAATCTAAGTAATAAATGCCGATTACAGCTACAACAGCAGCCGTGAAAAACACTTTTAATACAACAAAATCATAGCCATAAAATACACCAGCAAGTTTTCTTGATGATGAAAATCCTGAGGCTTCTAGCACATATCCAAATATGATACCTATTAGTAAAGCAATAACAAAATCCCATTCTGGAGGAATTATACCGTTCGGAATTAAAGGTCCCATAATTTATTTTTTTAATTATTAAATCCAATTTTTTCTAAAGAAATAAGCAAATGCATAAGCGCTTCCAAATATGGCGAGCATTGTAACAAAACCACCAGTTGATAAAACAGCCATTCCACTTAATGCGGCGCCACTTGTGCAACCCCTTGCTAGTTGAGCGCCAAAACCAAAAAACAAGCCTCCTAATAGGGCTACGAATAATCGTTTTTTTGATGTTATATTGGGGGCATGCTGAATATATAATTTTAATCTACCACCTAGTGCTCCTGATAAAAATCCGCCTATTAAAACGCCAAGCGTTTCAAATACTAACCAAGTATTTAAAGGAGATTTTCCATTAATGATAAATTGTTCGTAATAGGCGTTTTTTGAAGCATGTGTGGGAGCTACATCATCAACAAATGTAACAACAGTGCTTTTAAATGCGCCACTTGCTCCTAATCCACGGCCGGTAATATAAAATGTGAAAATTAAAAGCAGTCCTAGCATAAAGCCGCCAAAATAGGGGTTCCAATACACGTGTTTATTTTTAACTTTATTTTCCATGTTCTGAGTTTTTTAATATAAATATCTTGTCAATTGTCCGGCATTTATCATCACAATTCTAAAAATGAGGCCTCCCATTAAAACTAAAAGGCTCGGAATAATAATTGGCACTTTAAAGCCTATTAATTCGGTTAATTCTAATACAGCTGGAATTAGTAAGCCTAAAATAATGACAAACACAAAAAACATAACTGTATAATCACCACTTACCAATATTTGCATAGCCTCAAGCTGAACTTGCGATCCGGCATACATTCCCATTAACATATGGGTTATTAAAAATAGTTCAATAAATATAAGAGCTAAATCAATTTTGCTCATTATTTTTCTCTCAAAATGACTCTTAGAAAACAGCAATATTGATGCAGCGCCAGTAGATAATCCGGATGTTAAAAATAAGGGACCCAAAATGGCGTTGTTCCAAAGGGGTCTTGCATTAAAAGCAGAAAGTAAAATACCAGTATATACACCTAATATTATTGATAAAGGAATTAAAGCGATAGCCATTAATTTTCTGTTCTTAATTAAAAAAGATTGAAAGTTTTTTAGCCAACTAAATTTTAAATTTAAACTTGGAAATATTTCGGTTGAATAACTTAATACCCATAAAATAGACAAGGGGGTTATTAAGAGTAATACCCATGCGCCCCAAGACATAGGTGATGTTATTCTCACTGTGGTATATAACCTCCAAAAATAAAGTTTATGACTTAAATCTATGAACAATGTGCCTAGCCCAATAATTAAAGCTAAGGGGGCGATTATGGTTGCCGTTTTAATGGTTGCTTTCATATCATTTTCTTTTCCCAATAAATAGAAAAGCGCTGCAAAAAATAGGATGCCGGCCGAGAGTCCGCCTAAAAAAAGATAGGTGGATATTTGCCAATGCCAGATTTCTAAAAAAGGGTCTATTTTTGGTAAATGCCTGCCACTGATGAAAATTTCTTCTTGCATAATAATTGATTTATTTTATTAGATAATAAATATTTGGACTTGTACCTGCTTCTGGTGCCAGCACTTTATATTTTCTTTCTTTTAAAAGGTTAGAAACTTGACTATTAGGGTCGTCTAAATCGCCAAAACACATACATTTAGTAGGGCATACTGAAACACAAGCTGGTAGTTCACCTTTCTCAATTCTGTGATGACAAAAAGTACATTTATCAACATATCCATCAGGATGTTGGTATCTAGCATCATAAGGGCAAGATTCTATACAAGCGCCACAACCAATACATTCATCTGCTGTTACAAGCACAATTCCGCCTTCTACAATATGGCTTGCACCAGTTGGGCAACAACGCACACAGGGTGCATTATTGCAATGATTGCAACGTTCTGATTTTAATTCTATATCAACTTTTGGATAGGAACCATCTACGGTTTCTGTAATCCAATCTCTACAGTACCCAATAGGTACGTTATTTTCTGTTTGACAAGCAACTACACAATCACTACATCCAACACATTTCAATGTGTCTATTACCATTGCATACCTCATAGTTCTAATTTTTATGTGGATCTTCGGTTAATATTTTTACAAAATTTCCTCGTAATCCGGTACCACCCATAAGTGGGTCGACTGCTACATTAGAAATCATTTGGGTATCACTAATGCCCTTTCCGTAAGCTCTTGATAATTTTTTATCATTATGACCAAAACCGTGATACATATATACAGAATCCCATCCAATTCTTTCGGTTACTCTCACTTTTATTGAAAAAGTTGATAAGATTCCATCTTGATTTTCAAGCCATACTTCTTGTTCGTTTTTTATGCCAATTATATTGGCAATCTTAGGATTAACCCAAAGTTTATTTTCTGATTTTAAAGCATTTAAATAGGGGTTGTTAATGGTACGGCTAAAGGTATGCATTGGCGAACGTCCATAGTTTAATCTAAAATAACCTTGAGGTGGTTCGGGATGTAATTTATAAATAGGCATAGGGTCAAAACCTTTAGAGGCTAAATCATCAGAATAAAATTCTATTTTGCCACTAGGAGTATCGAATTTGTATTCATCTCCATCTGCAATATAAAGTGGTGTTTGCCTATCAAATTTTTTGACACCCACTTGTATCATTTCTTCTAGTGAAGTACCTAATTTTTCTAATTGCCATTTTATAACCTCTTCATAATCATTATAATTATAATAATCTTGTAGGTTTAAACGCATACCCAGTTCTTTGCTAATCCACCAAGCTGGTTTGCTGTTGTATTTTGGTTGAACTATAGGTTGTCGCAAAGCAATGGATGGTTCTCTAAAAGTTGCTGACCTAATACCATCATATCGTTCTAAATAGGTACATTCGGGTAATATAACATCAGCATACCCCGTAATTTCCATCGGCATGGTATCTATTACAGCAATAAATTCTAATGAATCAATAGCCTTGATAATTTCTTCTCTTTGAGGAACGGTATTTATTAAATTTGTACCTGCTACAATCCAGGCTTTTATAGGAAATTCATTCTCTTTATTTGGAATACTTGCTTTTATTAATTCAGAAGTTATTCCCATTTCGGCATAGGGATATTTTCTACCTAATGCTTCCCAGCCCCATTTTGGTTTTGGATAATCGGGATGTGGAAATTTTGGTAGTGAAACGCTTTCATTCAAATAAAATCCACCTCGTTTGCCCCAAGACCCCAAAAGACCATTAAGTATGGCAATGGCACGTTCTCTTTGAGAATCATCACCATACCAAACCACATGGCGTCCCGGATGAACAATAACCGCTGGTGCGGCATTTGCCATTATTCTAGCTGTTTTTCTTATCTCTTCGGGTTTAATAGTTGTAATGCCATAGGCCCATTCAGGGGTAAATTCTTTAACGTGTTCTTTTAATTTATCAAAACCAAATGTGTATTTTTCAATATAATCTTTATTGTATAAATTTTCATTAATAATAACATTCATCCAAGCTAATAATAAGGCGATATCCGTTCCGGGTTTAATAGCTAACCAATGTTTTGATTTGCTGGCGGCTGTTGATAAACGTGGATCTACAGTAATTATAGTAGCCCCATTATCAATGGCGTCAGACATTTCCTGAACTTGAGAATTATGCATATTTTCGCCAATATGAGAACCTATTAAAACTAAACATTTGGTATCTCTAATATCGGTTGGTTCAGGTGACCCAATCCAAGCACCAAAAGTTAGCGCAAAACCTGTTTCTCTTGGTCCACGACATTGTGCATAAGCTGGTTCGGCAATGGTATCAGAGCCATAAGCTTTAAACAAATGTTCTAAGTGGCTTCCCGGTGAGCCATGTTTAAATAACGCAAAACTTTCTGCACCATATTTTTCTTTTACGGTTTTCATTTTAGAAGCGATTAAATCTAATGCTTCTTGCCAAGTAGCCTCTCTATAAGTTTGTTCGCCATTTACCGTTGTTCTTATTAAGGGTGTTTTTAAACGGTCTTCATCGTTAAGCATTCCTACTCCGCCAGTACCCCTAGGGCAAAGACGACCATTGCAATGTGGGTCGATATCGTTTCCTATTAATTTAATAATTTCACCATTATCATTACTATAAGCCCATTCGGCACATTTCCAAAAGCAAACTTCACAATATGTAGCTGTTCTTTTTAAGCGTTTAGCCGTTTTTTTTTGAACGAAATCGCCCATAAATGTATTAGCACCAAATACCTTTAACACCGAAGTTGAAGCAGCTACACCACCTAACCCTAAGGCAGAAATTTTAATAAATGTTCTTCTTGATGTAGTCATAATTTTTTTGATAAATTTTTCTTATGTAAAGATAAGCCTGTCTTTATCCTATGATTATGATAAATATCATTTATAGAAAATGCAGGTTAATTATTTATTAATATGTTTAACAATGTATTAGAATATGATATGTAACATAAGTTGCATTAACTTTTTTAATTTAAAGCCCATTTTCAAATGTAATATATTTGTAAATTTGAAGGAAAAAGTTTTTAATGAAAAAAAATTTATTAATTGTTTTAGCTTTTTTATTCACAATATTTATTGTGAGTTTCTACGTTTTTAAGGTAATTTTCTTTTCGGATGAAACTTCTAAATATCAAAATAATTATAAAAATTTAAGTGATATAAGTAAAGAATCTTGTTTGCAATGTCATACAAATACAACTGGTTTTTCAGTTTATCATAACCCTGAATCAATTGGTTGTATAAGTTGCCATTTAGGCAATGGAAAATCATTCAACAAAGTTGAAGCTCACACCAATATGGTAGTGATTCCCGGAAATTTAATTGATGCCGAAAAAACTTGTGGCAAATGTCATGCAAGCGAATTATCCAAAATAAAAAATTCAATAATGACCACCAATAGTGGAATCATTGCAGTTGATAAATATATTTTTGGCGAAGCGGTTTCACCTAATAATCAATACCATATAAATGCCCTAAAAAATTCACCATCTGATAAACATATTAGAGATTTATGCGCCAATTGTCATCTGGGTTCAAAAAAAGATACTTTAGGACCAATAACCGAATTGAGTAGAGGCGGTGGCTGCAATGCCTGTCATTTAAATTATAGCATTGAAGCTCAAAAAGCACTAAGTGTTTATTTAAATTCCTCCAAAACCAAACTGCCAAAAATACATCCTTCAACAAGTGTTCTTATTAATGATACTCATTGTTTTGGTTGTCATAGTCGTTCTAGTCGCATTTCTACTAATTATCAAGGTTGGAGTGAAACCCTGCTCGATTCTAAAGTGGCCATTCAAAACAAAAAATACCGAATTATAGATGATACGCGTGTGTATCGTTATATTAAAGAAGATGTGCATCATGCTAAAGGGATGCTTTGCATAGATTGCCATTCGTCGCAGGAAGTGATGGGAGATGGCAACAAATATCTTCATGAAGAAGATGCCGTAAAGATACAATGCTCCGATTGCCATTTTAAAAATCAACCCAAAACAATTGCTTATGATTCTTTAGATGCCGAAAGCATAAATGTGTTTTTACATAGAAATTATAAACATTTTAAAAAACCAATCATTGCTGTAAAAAATGGTGGACATCCCTTAGTAAATACCTATATTGATACTTTAGGCAATGCTTTTTTGATTGGTAAAAAAGATGGAGCGCTACATAAAATACCCCCTCAATCTTCAATTTGTGCTCGTGATAATGTTCATAAAGCAGTAAGTTGTTCAAGTTGTCATTCATCATGGACTTCAAGATGTATTGGTTGTCACACACAATTTGATAAAAATGAAACAAAAGCATTTGATTTATTGGATAAAAAATTTGTAAAAGGTCAATGGAAAGAATATGCCGGTGAGTTTGATGCTTCTCTACCAGCATTGGGGGTCAAGTATTTTAGATCTAAAAAACAGATAATGCCTGCAATACCTGGGATGATATTATCTATTGACCTCGGCAGTTTTAATGTAAATAGAGATTCATCTATTTTATTTCATAGAATTTATGCACCAAATTCGCCACATACAACTGTTAAAAAAGCGCGTGATTGTAAATCCTGTCATTCAAACCCTTTAGCATTGGGGTATGGAAATGGCAATTTGCGGTATGAAATAAAAAAGGGCTTGGGTAATTGGAAATTTAACGCCGAATATGTTCCAAATAAATACGACCAAATTCCTGAAGACGCTTGGATTTCTTTTTTAGAGCATACAAATTCAACAAAAATTTATTCAACGCGAACTGATTTCAGACCTTTTACACTAGAAGAACAAAAAAAACTATTACTGGTGGGTACTTGTTTAGAATGTCATCTAGAAACTTCTAAAATTATGCAACAAAGTTTGTCAAAAGGGTTAAAACCACTGTTAAAAAAAACGAGTAATAAATGCATTTTACCAACTTGGCATTAAGGCTAATCTATATAAAAACAATGAATTGAACTAATAAAATAATTAAAACTATAATATCCAAAAAATTGTGAATCAGGTAGCGCTATATATTTTTCAGAATCTAAAAAACGAATTGATTATGAAAAATATGAATACTAATAAACAAGAAAAAGCACTAAGTTTGGGCGTTCCTATAATTACAGAAGAAGACTATTTAAAACTGATTTAAAATGAACTCAAAACCTAACGTTACACTTGCTACTGCTTTCTTTTTTATGGTATCAATTTTAGATCTTATTGGCATTTTTGCCGATAATGAATGGCTTAAAACAACTTTTAAACCGCTCATATTATTGTCGTTAATAGCCCTTTATCTTTTTGTAAGCCTCAAAAAAAACAAGTGGTATTTGTTAGCTTTAATTTTTTCTTTTGGAGGCGATGTGTTTCTTTTGTTTGATGCACAAAGCTATTTTATGCTGGGATTGGGTTCATTTTTGCTGGCACACCTATTTTATATCACACTTGTTTCAAAGCAGCTTAAAAAGCCAAATAACAAAGAATGGCTACTGAGTTTTGTAATTTTTTTTGGATTTTTAATCGGTTTATTAATGGTTTTAAAAGGACATTTAGGGGCGTTTAAAATTCCAGTTGTGGTTTACGGGCTGGTAATTTCAAGTTTTGGCGCTTTGTGTTTTATCAATAATTTACAACAAAAAGATAAGGCATCTACTGTTTTATTAATTGGGGCATTGTTGTTTATGTTGTCCGATAGTTTATTGGCGGTTAATAAGTTTTATAGATCAATTGAAATCTTAAACCTATTGGTGATGCTTACCTATATCGCCGCCCAGTATCTAATTTTTAGAGCGGTTGTTTTAGCCGAAAAAACCTAACAGGTTTTTAAAACCTGTTAGGTTTAGTTAGTATTTTTAATTTTAATTAATTGTGCAGCAACACTTATAGCAATTTCTTCGGGCGTTTCGCTTTTTATAAATAAGCCTAATGGAGCGTAAACTTTTGCTAAAAGGTCATCGGTAAAACCTTCACTTTTTAAAACTTCGAATAGCACATTTAGTTTAGATTTACTGCCCATCACACCAAGGAATTTAAAATTTTTATTTAACAGTGGTGCTAATGCAATTTTATCATCTTTATATCCGTGAGTCATAATGGTAACATAAACAGCAGCTCCTTCTTCTATATAATCGGCTATTTTTTTATAATCTATAATGTGTTTTTCAACGCTTAGTGGTAGCGCCTCAAAAGTGTTTAACCCCAGTCTATTATCAAATAAAATGACTTCAAAACCTATTTGCTGACACAAAATAGCCGTTGCTGCGCCAACATGGCCACCACCAATAACGTAAAGTTTTGGTTTTTTTTGAATGCGCTCACTGTAAATCCATTGCTTATCAGCCAATTTTTTAAAAAAGAAAAGCTGATTTTGAAAGGTCTCTTTTTCGTAGTACAAACCTTTTTCAGTTAAAGAGAGCGTTCCCCTTTTATTGGACATTAATTTTTCAATTGTAGGCAAATGACTTCCATTTAACGGAATAAAGGCCAGCGTTTGTTCGCCAGAGCAAATCATTCCGGAGCCTTCTAATTTTACGCCTCGGTGAATTTGTCGTTTTAAAAAGACTTGCTCTTTATTTTGGGACAATTGATTTTTAGCTTCTTCAACCATAGCAAATTCCATAACACCCCCACCGATAGAGCCTTTTAAGTCGCCATTTGGCATGACCAACATTTTAAAACCTTGGCGTCCTGGCGAACTTCCCAAACTCTCAACTACTAACAATAACATCAAATTTTGATGTTTATAAAGTTGTTCTTTTAAAGTGTTCCAAAAATTCATGAGCCAAATATAGTTTCACTTAGAGCGTAATAAATTGCCATTAAGGCAGAAAAAGTAGCACTGGCAACAAAACGCCCATGCAGTTTAGTTTTAGTTTGGATGATAAAATTAGCAAAAAAAGAAATAGGAATGTTTACCGCAAACGATAAAAACGCAATGTTTAACAAATTCCATTGGATGTTTTCAATTTCGCCCGAAAATAATTTGATAAAAAATAGGTGGCGCGCAATCCAAAGGGGATTAAAATAGGCAATTGCCAAGCCTGTTTTGCTTAAAACATAGGCTAATCCCTTTAAATTTTTAGTTTTGGTTTCTATCCAATTAAAATAATTTGGTATTTCAAAGGCGTAAAATGTTGCGCCAATAAAAACCATTCCCAGCAAACGTGTCAAACTAAAATCATGCAGCATAAATGCCGCAATACTGTCGCCAATACTGTAAATAAGCGCGCCTTTTATAAGGTTGTTTTTCGAGTAAACTAAGGTCAACTGTTATTTTTAAATGCGTTATACAAATTTTTCAAAACCTTTTGGGGAGTCAGGGGCGCGTCAAATTTTAAGCAATAATTTTTATTAAAGGCTTTTATGGCATTTTGAATGGCAAAATAAGTGCCGATACCATACATCAAAGGTGGCTCACCAACGGCTTTCGATTTTAATAAGGCCATTTCATTTCCCTCAGATTCTAAGGCTTTAACCACAACTATTTTTGGCATTGCATAAACATCGGGCACTTTATAGGTTGAGAGCGCATTTGATAATAAGCGTCCATTTTTATCATAAACAAGTTCTTCTGAAGTCATCCAGCCAATGCCTTGGGCTAAAGCGCCTTCTACTTGTCCCATATCAATATCAAGATTCATACTTTTTCCAAAATCGTGTATAATTTTAACACTGTCAATTGCATAATTACCTCTCAAACAATCTACCGTAACCGTGCTTATGGCAGTTCCATAAACGTGATAAGCAAACGGCTGTCCCTTTTCCGCCGTTTTGTCAAAATTGATGATTGGTGTGACATAATAGGCTTGTTCAGTAAGGCTAATGCGCTTTAAAAAAGCAGTTTGGATTAGCGTTTCCCAAGCTATAGACTCCTTATTTTGTAGGTTATAAACGGCTTGATCTTTAAAGTAAATAGCTTTATCAGTCGTATTTA